>ERZ1673752.136-NODE-136-length-134310-cov-10.186414_pt1 | contig 134310 bp, 121 predicted proteins | sample MGYA00580195_ERZ1673752 | MGnify/ENA primary metagenome ERZ1673752 (study PRJEB41218, sample SAMN15661744) | gut metagenome | host: Homo sapiens | place: Canada: London | collected 2015-08-20/2019-03-30 | study: EMG produced TPA metagenomics assembly of... | reverse complement strand
TTTCAATTTCTTCCTTTATCAGACTTCCCACACTTGAAAAGTGCGAACATAAAAACAGTTTCATCAATATTCTCCTTTATAAATTTCGATTTGTATAACAGTAGTCTAACACACGTTGTTTAAAAATACTACAGCCAAGCCAATGTCTGTAATTTGCCCTAAAATTTCATTTTATGGAATTTGGACTACTTGATTTTCTAATTGCTTACGCAATTCGTGAAATGTATAATTATACTGTCTTGGTATTAGACACACAAATGTAAATAGGGACTAAATTAATATCTACTACGATTCCCATAGCATCTCTTATTTTACTTGGTAAGGATTCTAATAATTTTTTTGAATTTTCCACACCAATAATTTTACCATTATCATCTATACCAATAAAAAATTTACCACCTTGTGCATTGGCAAACGCACATATACCAACTAAATATTCATCTTTCCAAACTGATTTCCATTCTATATTGTGCTTTTCTTGACTTTCCATAGTTAGCTCCTTATTATTTGGTAAATATAATTTTTCCACTTATATATTCATTATAACATTTCTATTTACAACACATTTATTACTCTTTTATTTCTTTATCGATTTTGCCACATGAACACCACTTGCAAAAGCAAAATGTAAATTGTAACCTCCACAATCACCATCAACATCCAAAGCTTCTCCACAAACATAAATGCCTGGATATTTCTTAAGTTGTAAATTTTCATCTACTTCTTTTAAAGAAACACCACCATGACAAACTTGTGCTTTTTCAATTGACATTGTATCGATGATTTTGAATTCTAAACAACGAGGATCAATATTTTTTTCTTTAAAAATCTGAACGATTTTTTCATGAAAGAATCCTTCCAAACCATAGTGTTGAAATTCTTCTTTTTCAATATCAGGCAATAAATTTAAAATAAGTTTTGGATTTTTTAAATGATCTAAATATCTTGATAATTGCATAATACAAATACCTGATAGACCATAATCTGTAAACATGATTTCTCCTGTTTGTTTTTCAATCAATTGATTTTGATCATAAAGCATTGCAATTCCCTTTACTCTTTGTCCTTTTAAAGCTTTAAAAACGGGTTTTGTTTTTACTTGAACAAGACTTGGCGTAAATGGAATCATGGAAATATGCATTTTTTCTAACATTTTTAAATTATTTTGTCCTGATAAATGACTGGCTGGTGATCCTGTCGCAATGACTATTTTATCCGCTTGATAATGACCATTCATCGTAATAATTTCATATGTTTTAGCTTTTTTTATTGCTAGAACCTCACAATTATCGATATACGATACATTATCCATATTTTTCATTAAAGCATTTTTAACAGATAAACTTGAAAGTGAATATGGATAAACAAGGTTCTTTTCATAACGTAGTTTTAAAGAAAGTTGTTTAAAAAAATTGACGACATCAAATTCTTTAATTAATTTTTCTATTAAAGGGTCTTGATGATTATAGTACTTAATATCCATATTCAAATTTGAAACATTACATCTTCCATTACCGCTAGCAAGTATTTTTCTAGCTGCTTTATTAGATTGTTCCAAGACAATAATATTATATTTATTTGTTTTTACTAATTCATTCATACATGCAAGTCCACTTGCACCTGCTCCAATAATAACAATTGTTTCCATCTTTATCCCTCATTTGCTTTTTCATTATACATGAACAAAACTCGTTTGTCATTTATATTAAACCTTGAAAAACCTCGATGTATTCGCTATAATAACCAAGTATTGAGATTACATACAATTAAGGAGGCTTTTTTATGGGTAGAGCACATGAAGTGCGTAAAGTTGCTATGGCAAAAACTGCTGCAGCAAAAGCAAAATTATATTCTCGTTATGGAAAAGAAATCTATTTAGCTGCTAAAGCTGGTGGTACTGATCCAGATGGTAACTTAGCATTAAGAAGAATTATTGCTAAAGCTAAAAAAGAACAAGTTCCTGCTGACGTTATTAAACGTGCAGTTGATAAAGTAAAAAGTGGAGCTACTGAAGATTATCAAGAAAAAACATTTGAAGGATATGGTCCAAGTGGTTCAACTGTTATTGTTAAATGCTTAACTGATAATATTAATCGTACTATTTCTCAAGTACGTCCTGCATTTACAAAATCTAAAGCTAAATTAGGAAATGAAGGTTCAGTATCTTATTTATATGATACATATTCTATTTTAACTTTTAAAGGATTAGATGAAGAACAAACTTTAGAAGCTTTAATGGAAGGTGAAGCTGATTGTCAAGAAATTGAAACTCATGAAGATGGTTCAATTGAATTAACTGGTGCACCAACTGATTTATATAAAATGAAAGATGCTATTGAAGCAGCTTGTCCTAATGCTGAATTTGATGTAGAAGAAATCGCTACAACACCTCAAGAATATGTATCTCTTGAAGGTGAAGATATGGAATTATTTGAAAGATTAATGAATCTTTTAAATGCTTGTGACGATGTAGATAAAATCTACCATAACGTTGAAAATTATGAAGGAGAATAATTCTCCTTCTTTTTCTTTTTCTGATTATTAATAAGTGATATATTTTATCATATTCAATATTTATTCCTTTTTGTGTAACATAAATATTGTTGTCATTAAAACATATTTCCAATATTTTGTTAAAACTCGAAGTAAAACTATCAATTCGATGTATTGTTCTAATAATATCCGGTCTACTTAAATTAGCAAATTTATTTATATAATTTCTTTTTATATTTTTGCGTTTTTCTTAAAGATTTTTCCTTCATATTTAAAGAACTGATCTACTAAAAATTCTTTAGTAAGGGTATAAAATTCCCTAATCCTTACGTTACAAAACCTAAATTACTTAAAAGTTATTTTTCAATATAAATTGAAGCTTGTCTAAATAAACCTCGTTAATTCATACATAGTAGTTTTAATTCATTTTGACTTTTTGAAAGATATTTATTATAAAAAATTTCACATAAATAATCATTCTATTTTTTACAACCAAATCAAATATTTTTCATATTTTTTTGCTATTTAATTAAAAATTATTATTTTCAAACAAATAATGCATTTTGATTAATAGAATTGATAACTCCTGAAATTCCTTGCCAAACAGCAATATCATTTCCAAAAAGATCAACAACTGTTCCCTTATCTATAAATGGAGATTCTTGCAAAACAGATAAATCTTTTAAGACACCATTCCTAACAATATATTCTATAATTTGATTAACAAAATATATTTGATTTTCCGATAAATTAGTATCATTCAAGTATAATGAAAAAGCTTCTTTAGCAGAATTCATATCCAAACCAACAATTTCTCTTACAAATTCTCCTAATGGTTTTTCTCCATATTCTGAATAATATTGTTCTTTAGTACCTAATTCACCCCATAAAACATTCTCTAAATTTTTTAAATCATATTTGTTCAAAGGTTTGTTTGTTTTTAATTTTAAAATAACAGGATTATCCATTTCATGTTTTCTTATATAATATTCAACTTTATTACGATAATTTTTTAAATCATCTGATTCCAAATTTGATTCATGCCATTCTCTAGATAAAATATCATCTTCAAAATTAGTATCAAATTTCAAATGTTGCTTTGGTATATATTTTATAAGCTCTCTTAATTTTTTTCTAATATATTCAAATTCATTTATGCCTGCATCTTTCAAATATGTTGTATGTAAAATTTGATTAATAAGTTCCGATTGTTCTTTAATTTCAGGTATATTAGATACTTTTGAAATACGTTTTACCTTTTTTACTAAATCAGTTCTTCCTTTTGTATATTTTTTACCAGCTAAAAATGCTAACTCAATTTCATACATTAAAGCATCAAATCGAACAGCTGTAATTTCATCTTCATCTGGTAAAATTAAATGCGCCAATTCTTGACTAATCATCAAACTGTCTTCATATGACAAAGTAACGTAATTATCAGGATTTGAATATAGATCAACATATTTTAAATGTTGCCGAACAGCAAAGTTGTCTCTATTTAGTTCCTGTACTTTTCCTACCATATAATCTACTAATTCTTTTCTCCATGAAATTAACTCTTCAGTTTGATAAACAATGTCTTGTAATTTATATGCTATTTGAAATTTTAAATTAAAGATTGCGCCTTGAATCGGCAAAGTATTTGATGAAGCATTTCCCTTATTCATTCTAAAAAATTCAAAATTGCCACAAAAATCAAAAATATAGAATATTTTTTTATCACTACCATCCATAAGATACGGACATAATCTAGTACCTCTTCCTATCATTTGCCAAAATTTTGCCTTGCTCATGACTTTTTTAAAGAATACTAAATTTAAAACTTCAGGAACATCAATCCCAGTATCCAACATATCAACTGATATAGCAATTTGAGGTAATTTATTTGGATCAGAAAACTCATCAATTGCTGATTGAGCATAATTAATATAATTATCTATTACTTTTGCATATCCTGCTAAATGAGGATATTCCTTGTTAAATACGTCATAAATTTTTTCAGCATGTTCATGATTCTTAGCAAATATAATTGTTTTTCCTATTTTTTGTCCATAATCTATTTTTAAACCATCTTTAAATAATATTTGTAAAACTTTTTTTATAGTATCATTATTAAATACCCATTTATTCAATGCAGATGAATCTATTTTTTTAGGAAAATTACCATTTTCATCAGTGAAGGTATCTTCATAAATTCGTTTATCTTCATCACTTAATTCATCCCAATTTATGCCTTCTTCCATAAATTTAACTTGTGTTTCTAACGATAAAAAATCTACTAAGTATCCATCTTTAACAGCTTGGCTTAATTCATATCCATAAGTTGGAACACCATTTTCCAGCTCAAAAACATCATAAGTATTTTTATCAATTTCATCTTTTGGTGTTGCTGTTAAACCAATCATAGGTGCATCAAAATAATTAAAAACATCTCGATATTTATTATAAATGGACCTATGTGCTTCATCACATATAATTAAATCAAAATGTCCACATGTAAATAGCTTTTTTCCTTCATCTTTAATAGAATCAATACATCCCATCATTGTTTGATATGTTGAAAATACTGCATGTGCATTATAATTATCTTTTTCTTCCACTAAATTTGTATTAGAAAGATCCTTAAGCATATTGTTAAAACTTCGTTTAGCTTGAGTAACTAAAGAATTTCTATCTGCCAAAAATAATATGTTCTTTATCCATCCATTTTGTAATAAAATATCTACTAATCCAATAACTGTTCTAGTCTTTCCTGAACCAGTAGCCATAACTAATAAAGCTTTTCTTCTATTTCTTTTATCAAAAGCTTCACAAACTGCTTTAATAGCAGCTTCTTGATAATACCTTCCTGCTATTTTCTTGTTAACTTGTATGTAATTTAAATGAGATTTCATTCTTCTTAAATTAAAAAGTTTCTCTAAATCTCTTTTTGAATAAATGCTAGAAACTTTTCTTTCAGGATATTGTCCATCATTGATTTTAATTTCAAAACCATTCGTTAAAAATATAACGGGTCTTCTTTTATATTTTTTTTCTAATAAATCAGCATATAATTCTGCTTGTTGTCTTCCTTTTGACACATTAACACATGTCCTTTTTGCCTCTATAATTGCTAAAGGTTTATGAGAATCGTCATATAAAACATAATCCGCGTAACCTACTTCCGACTTATTTGGCATACCTGGCATTTCAACCTCGTTAATCCAATCTTTACCTTCAACCCATCCAGCATCTATAAGCATAGAATCTATATATATTTTTCGAGTTTTATATTCTGATAAATCTAAAGGTTTTGGAACATAATCTCTGTGTTGTTGTTCTCTTCTTAATGTTAATTCTTGTTTTAATGCTTTATTTTCTTCAATAAGATCATTAAGTTTTATTTCTTTTTCTTCAATTTCAATATTTTTGGACTCTTGGTTAGTTAGAAGACTTTCATCATATTCCTTTGCTTGATAAGATTTTCCATAACAACAAGCTAAAAAATCAGTAAAATAAAATAAATTTTTTAAACATAATTTTGCTGCATTTTCTGATATCTTATTTGAAGTATGAGCAGCATCATTTCCATATCTACGAATTAAATCTAATCTTCTCCATAAATCAACACCAATAATATCTCTAAACTCATCAGTATGCATCAAACTATAAAGAGAGTCTTGATAAGGAACTTCTAAATCATTATCAACAGAATACATCCATTTAATAGCCATTTCCAAAGCACGCCGACAATTAAAAACACAAGTGCCAATATCAATGTTAAATACTTTTTCTGCCGTAATAGCTATATTAACAAAGCTTTCAAATTCCTTTTCACTTTTCAAATAATCAAAGTTTGTCATAATAGACCCTCCTTTATCATACTTTTAATTATAAATCTTGATTTATCGACTTCTTTTACAAAATCAGAAAAGTATAATTGACTTTTATAATTTGGTAATGGTATTGAAATATTATTCAATTTTTCAACTGATACACCTGGTTGAGCAGCTCCTGTTTGAAATCTCTTTAAATCCAAATACTTCAAGCAGTAAAAAAACCATGTATCATCTAATTCAACTTTAGGAGTAACAACAATCGCATATTCAGTAGCATAAAACTTACCTTTAGCAAAATTAACATTACCAGATAATGCGCCTTGTCTTCCAATTATAGGAAACGTTCCATCATGAGTATAACGATTTATATATCCCCTAATTCCATTTCCTCCAAAACAAGGAAACAATGAATTAGTGTCATTATTTTCTGATAATTCTCCTGTTTTAATTGCTTTTCCTGCTTTCAAATTTGAAACATTTGCTAATAATTCTGTTATTAGTCCTTTATCATTAATAATCGGATCACCAAACAACTCGACAAATCGGGCTTTAACTAATTCGTCTAACAATTTTAATTCTTGGTTAATATTTATAATTATTTTTTGTAATAATTGCATTCTTTTTGTAATTGTACTCATATTTTCTTTAGAATACAAAGGTATTTCTAGTCCGTCGATATGTTCGTTTCTTATGTTATTAATATTTGCGCCTAACGAAGCTTTTGAAATTTTATTTCTATATATAGAGCTTTGAAAATAAGATCCTAAATAATCCATATACTCCTCTTTGGGGCGTACAACCTTACAAAAAGCACCAAAAGTACATTCCATATCAAAATCAACACTTGCAGCTTTACCTACAAGTTTTTTACTTCCACTAGATGCACAAATCAAAATATCACCTTTTTTTAAATACTGTATTTCTGAAACTTTTTGCTTATCAACATAAATAACATCATCAAAATTAATCAAGCCATTACTTATATTATTTGCTCGAAGTAATATTACTGATTGAGAATCTAATTCTTCATGAAGGTCAGATGTTTTATAAGATACACCTCTAATTTGTTTGGCAAGATCTTTGATTTTTAATTTATTCATCATCCCTACAAATCCAAATTTAGCATTTGGATTTAACTCCTTCCTAGTCTTCTAGTAAAGACTGTAATTCCTTAATACATTTATCAATTTCTTGATTCAAACTTGCAATATCACCAAGTATTTCTTTACTTGGTCTATATTCTATTTTTTCATAAATAACTTCTTTATATTTATTAATTGATAAATCATAGTCATTTTCTTTGATTTCTTCTATTGGAACAAAGAAACTTTGTTCTGTTCTTTTTCTATCAACTTCTTTATCTAAATTATTAAATCTTTCTATAATATCTGGTATGTCATTTTCTTTAACTTCTGAACGTTTATCATCTAATGAAAAGCCATCTGCTTTCATGTCATAAAACCATACATTATCAGTTCCACCATGACCTGTTTTGGTGAAAATTAAAATTCCAGTAGAAACTCCTGCATAAGGCTTAAAGACTCCTGAAGGCATTGAAATAACAGCTTCTAATCTATTATCTTCAATTATTGTCTTTCTTATTGCTTTATGTGCTTTACTTGAACCAAATAATACACCGTCTGGAACAATACATGCACATCTTCCACCAGTTTTTAACATTCTTATAAATAATGCTAAAAATAGTAGTTCTGTTTTCTTTGTTTTAGCAACTTTTAATAAATTAGCTGATACTAAATCATAATCTAATGTTCCTTTAAAAGGTGGATTTGCTAAAATTAGTGAATATTTTTCATTATCACTATTTTGATCAGATAAGCTATCCCTATATTCAATATTAGGTGATTCAACTCCATGAGTCATCATATTCATAGCTCCAATACGCAACATTGTTCTATCCATATCAAATCCATGGAACATATGATTCATATAATGATCTCTTTTTTGTCTATTCATAAGAATGTCATTTTTGTAATTTTCTCTTAAGTAATCACTTGCTGTAACTAAAAATCCGTTAGTACCGCATGCAGGATCACAAATTAATTCATCTGGTGTTGGTTTCATTAAATCAACCATCATTCTTATAATGTGTCTAGGTGTTCTAAATTGTCCATTTCTCCCCGCAGTAGCAATTTTACTAAGTAAATATTCGTAAACATCTCCTCGAATATCTACGTTTTTTTCTTTACTACTAATATTTTTCTCCTCTTTGTCCATTAATTCATAAATCTCATCCAAAGAATCAATTACTTTAGATAAGACTAATGGTGTTGGAAGTTTAAATATTGCATCGCTCATATATTTTGAATACGCACTATCTTTGTCATCATGTAAATCTTTTATAAAAGGAAAAACCCACTCCTGCATAATTTCATATTGCTTATTAGCTGGATAATCCCTAAAAATAGACCATTTCAATTGTTTCCCTTCAATTGATCTTTCGCCAATATATATTTTCTCTGAAAATATACTTTTAAAAGTCAAACCTAACATCGAGCTTTCTTTTTCTCGTTTATTATCACTAGTATCCAATTCTTTTATAAACATAAGATAGGTAATTTGTTCAATTACTTCTAATGGATTTGTTAATCCACCAGCAGCAAATATATCCCATAAGGAATCAATTTTATTTTTTATTTCACCAGTTATCATTATTTTTTCTCCCTTAACTTATTAAAAATAACTTAAAATAGTATTCACCTTATCTTATTCAATGATTTCGTGTGTTTCTTAATAAAATAAAGTAAATAACTCGTAGTTATATACAAATTATAACATTATTTCTTTTAAGTTTGTCACATATTTATACTTTTACAATTTGAACATCTATTTTTTATATATTCTTTCTTCAATTTCACCAATATTAGTAAATGAATCTATAATTTAAATTATAAAAAAGGATTGATCTCATCTACTTATAAGTATCAATCCTTAGATTACATTTTATAACTCAACTGTTTCATCAGTTTTTTATGATTTTACTAACAACTTTTATCCCATGACATTTGCCAAAATGCAAGTTCATATCTTGAACATGCTACAAAGATATCAATAAGATGTTGAATTTGTTTTTCTGTATAATCTTTAGTAAGTTGATTCATTGTTTCTATTAAAATAATATTACCACTAGCATATTCATTAGAAGCATAGCCTTTGATCCAATCCCCATAAAATTCATCATTGATTGAATTTGGATTATTTTCAACAATCTTTTTCGCAATAACTTCATAACTATAAGCACAAGATAATATAGCTGCCAAGATTTCTACTTCTCCTTCTTCATAGGCAACACGTAGCATATAAGAGGTATAAGATAAATTATCAAGTGATGGTTTCATATCATCTATTTCTTCTTGTCTTACATTAAATTTTCCCATATAACCACTATGAACATCTAATTCACCATTCATTACAGCAATATATTTAGCAAAAAGATTCGCTGTTTCTAAAGTTTTTGCTTTAGCAACTCCAATCGCAAAAACTTTAGCGTATTCTTTTAAATAAAGATAATCTTGCATAATATAATATTTAAATTTATCTTTAGCTAATGAACCATCTTGTATTCCTTTAACAAAAGGATGTTCATTATAAGATTTCCATAGTTCTTTTGTTGCTTCTAACATCTTATCTGTTGTTTTCATAATCTTCCTCTTTTCATTATTTTAGAGTAATCACATATCTAGTTAGATTTTTTTATATTGAGATCCTTCTTGTAATTGCTTAGGAGTCATATTATAAATAGCATCAATAATATAATTTCGATAACTTGCATTACCATCTAATGGTGTTAATCTTTCATGTGCGATTTCTCCAGCAAGACCCATGGTACATACTGCAGCAACTGTTGCTTCAAGTAAATAATCAGGATTTGCGGAAATAAACGAAGCCGTAAGTGCTGATAATTGACATCCTGTTCCTGTAATCGAAGACATCATTTCATGACCATTATAAATTGCATAAGCAATATTTTCATTGCATACTAAGTCAATAGCCCCTGTAATAGCGATAACTGCCCCTGTTTTTTTAGAAAACTCTTGAGCAAAACTGACAACTTCATGGATATTTTCTGCTGTCACTTTATCTGCAAGATTAGCATCAACACCCTTCGTTGTACCACTTCCTAAAGCTAAAGTTTTGATTTCTGAAATATTTCCACGAATAACTGAAAACTGAATTTCTTTTAATAATTTTAAAGCTGTTTGAGTTCTTAACGTAGATGCTCCAACTCCTACAGGATCTAATACAACTGGATGATGAAGTTCATTAGCTTTTTTCCCAGCAATGACCATTGATTCAATCGTTCGCGTATTAAGTGTTCCAATATTAATATTAAGTCCTGTACAAATCGAAGTAATTTCAGCAACTTCTTTTTGATCATCTGCCATAATTGGTGATGCTCCACATGCAAGAACGACATTAGCACAATCATTGACTGTAACATAATTTGTAATATTATGAATGAGTGGACTTTTTTCTCTAACATTTTTTAACATTTCTTCTAACATATTTTCTCTCCTTGTTTTTTACAAGTTATTTCATAAATATGAAGATGACCAAACTTACCCATCATCAAAAACATAAACTTCGTTTATGAAATAACTTTATGGTAGTTCGGTCGATACTTTGTGGTATCCTCTCACGCTGGAACACAGCTTCCCTTCGCTTAATACAAGATTCAAGGCGCTCCCCTTCAATCCGCCACATATGTGGATACTTCTTTTTAAATAAAAAACAGGAGACATGCTCCTGTAAAAAAAATCGAATGTTGACTTCCTACGATGGCATTATCCATATCAGGTTAAAGGGTCGAAGTTTGATGACTTCCTCTCAGCCTGCCTACAAGCTCCCCTGTTTCTATTTACATATTTAATGATACTCTTTATTTTTTTAAATACAAGTTTTATTCAATTTCTTCAATTTCATATTTACCTAAATAAATTAAAATATTATTCATAATAATATCAATGGCCCAATAAAAGATAACAAAGATCGCAAGTCCAACAATAAATGCATATCTTAAAATTGTTACCATATATAAAGCCGGTATAAAGGCAATCACAATAGGAATAAATCCTACTCCTGAAGGAAAATGGATTTGATAAATACTATGACATTCTTTACATTCTTGTCTACCCTTATAAGCAAAAGCAGAATCTTTTATTTCATGACTACAATGATAACATCTCATTATAATGTACAAATCATGACTGTCATTGTTCCATCAAAATCTACTTCTTTTTGATCTGAACATACAACAAAATGATCTCCTTTTTTAACTTCTTTTCCTTCTACTGTTCCTTGCCCTTCAATGATTGATACAAGTTGGAATGGTTTATCATTCTTTACTTTATTATATCCTGTCATATCATATTTATTTAATGTTAAATAGTTAGATGATACGAGTTCTTTTCTTGCTCCATTTTCTATTGTTTCTTCTACTTGTTTAGCTAGATCATATGGTTTATAAGGCACTGTTGTCACATCGATGGATTGTTTTACATGAAGTTGTCTTTCATTTCCATCTTTATCTTTTCGATGATAATCATAAACACGGTATGTGATATCTGATGATTGTTGTGCTTCATAGATCAATGAACCTTTACAGATAGCATGAATTGTTCCACTTGGAATATAAAAGAAATCTCCTTTTTTGATATCAAACTTATTTAATAAATGATCATAATCATCATTTTCGATAGCTTTTACAAGTTCTTCTTTGGTTTTAGCATGATGTCCCATGACCATCTTTGTATCTTCTTTACAATCTAATACATACCAACATTCTGTCTTTCCTAATGAATTTTCATGAAGAGCTGCATATTCATCATTTGGATGGACTTGTACAGATAAATCATTACAAGCATCGATGATCTTTACAAGCAATGGAAATTGTTTATCTTTGATATTTCCAAAAAGTTCACGATGTTCATCAAAGACTTTTGAAAGTGTTTGTCCTTTGAATTCACCTTCTTTGATTGTATTATCACCATTTGGATGTGCTGAAGGTGCCCAGCATTCTCCTGTTTGATCACTTGGAATAGCATAACCATACTTTTCTTTAAGTTGGTTTCCTCCCCAAATCATTTCTTTAAATACAGGTTCTACCCATAAAATATGTCCCATTTTTACTTTCCTCCATTTATTAATTTTAAAACCTCTGTTACTTCATTTTCACTATAAACTGCAATTCCTTTTTCTTTTAACATCTGTACAAAAATACCATCACCTTCAACAAGTTGATGTGAAAATGTTCCATCATAAATATGATTTTTTCCACAGCTTGGACTTTTAGCTTTTAAAACAGCTATTTTAATATTTTTTTCTAAACATTTATCTAAAGCAATTTTAGCACCTTGTGTATATTCTTTTGTACGATCAATTCCTTTTTGATCAACCACTTTTTCTCCAGTAACTTCACAAGGTGTTCTAGGAATTGGTAAACCACCTAAGATTTCTGGACAAAGTGGTAACGCTAAACCTTGATCATAAAGTTCCTTTATTTCCTTACAAAGATTATTCTTTCCAGCATATGTACAATTTTCACCAATTAAACATCTCGATACTGCAATCATTTTAGAATATCCTTAATATCACTTGGTTTAGAAACAGTATAAGTTGCTCCAGCTTGAACAAGTTCTTCTTTTCCTCTAAAGCCCCATTCACACCCTATAGATTTAATTTTAGCATTGATGGCTGTTTCAATATCTACATTACTATCACCAATCATCAATGTTTCATTTTTATTACTTTCCATTAACTGCATAGCTAGTTGTACTAAACAAGGATGTGGTTTTTTTGGTTGATAAACCGTATTTCCGAAAACATACATAAATTTATTAGGAAATAAATGATTTACAATTGTTACTGCGTTTACTTTTGGTTTATTCGTTACAACTGCTAATTTATACCCTTGATGATAAAGTTCATCAATTAATTCTTTCATTCCTGAATAAGGTTTTGTATGTTTTAAACAATTTTCTTTATAAATTTCATCAAAACGTGCACGATATTTTCTCACATCTTTTTTATATTTTTCAGGTAAAGCACGCTCTATTAATTTATCAACACCATTTCCTACAAATTGTTTATATGTATCTAAATCATAGGTAGGAAAATGATTTTCTTCCATTAATATATTTGTAGATAAAGCTAAATCTTCTATTGAATCTACAAGTGTTCCATCTAAATCAAAAATCAACGTATTATACATAGACTTCCCCTTTCACTTTATCTAGATTATAGCACAACTTCTATTTATTGTTTATTAGTTTTTGTTATGTTAGAATAGTTCTTGAGGTGAAATTATGAAACAACAACAAAAAGATGTTTTCATGACATTATTAACAGGTTTAGGAGCAGCATTAGGAATCATTACATATTTTTTATGTACATTCCTTTTCCATAAATATGAAACAATTGGTGCTTTATCTATCTTTGGTTTAGCCATGATTTTTAGAGTAATTGGTTATTTTTTTGATAAAATGCTTGCTAAAAAGTAGATTCATGCGAATCTACTTTTCTTTTGTATATATTATTTGACATTCTGCTTTTTCTATCTTTTCTCGATAAGTATCAGGTAACCAATCAACAACAAGAACATCAATATCTTGAAAAGCTAAAGCTTTATAAGAACTTTTTTTATTAAATTTACTATGATCTACAACTAAGCAAACTTTTTGACTTCGACTTGCTACCTTTTTTTTAATCATAGCATCTTCAAATTCTTCAACATAAATACCATCTTCCATCACAGCTGCTGCTGCTACATAAGCTAAATCAAAATAAATTTGATCAATCATATTCAACGTTTGACTTCCATACATATAACGATTCTTTTTAAAGTAAGTTCCACCAATCATCTGACATAAACAATGATTCGATAATATTTCAATATTATCTAAAGAATGAGTATAAGCTTCTATATTACCTTCTACATATTGACATAAAGCAGCCACCGTTGTTGAAGTATCAAAAAAGATTACTTTATTGTTCTCACTCAAAGAAACAGCTATTTTTCCAATTTCATTTTTTATCTCTTCATTTTCTTGTTTTCTTGTTTGATAACTTCCAATTTGATGTACATCATTTAATGTAATACCACCATGTGTTCTAACTGCCAAATTTTCATTTACAAGACGAACAATATCTCTTCTTGCTGTATCTCTAGAAATATGAAATTGATCCATAATTTCTTGATTGGTCATTGTCTTTTTAGCTTTTAATATTTCTAATATTTTATAAATTCTTTCTTCTTGATACACCTTATTCACCTACTAAATTATCTAATGCATAAACGATTCCATCTTCATCATTAGAAAGCGTATGTGTTGGAATACTTTCTAAAACACCTTGCGCTCCATTAGCCATCGCAAATCCTTTTCCTGTTAAAAGAAGCATATCTAAATCATTATAGTTATCTCCAAAAGAAACTGTTTGATGAAGACCTATTTTCATTTTATCACATAAAAATTGAATTGCACTGGATTTTGATACCGATTCATCCATAATTTCTAAATAAGTATCTTTTGATTTATAAATCTTTAAACCACTAAATTTTTCTTTTAAGCTCATTTCTAAACGATCAACAATTCCTGATTCAGCAATCACTAATAGTTTATGAACCTTTTTAATTCCATTTAAATCCAATTTTTCAGGTTTCAACCCTGTAATAATGCTTTCCTCTTCAATTCCTTCATCTATTTCATCAACCATCCAATGATTCTCAACATAAAAATTAACAGGAATTTGATAATAATATTTAATATATTCATAAAGTCTTTTCGCCATTTCTACTGAAAATCCTTTTGAATAGATTACTTTTTGATTTTCATCTAAAATCAAACCTCCACTATAACTTACCATAGGTGCTTTTATTTGTAATTCATCTAAAAAATAATGCATTCCTTTAGGCATTCTTGCCGAAACAAGAACAAAAGGAATATTTTGTATAGCTAACTGTTGTACTTTCTTTTTTGTTTTTTCACTTATTTGATGTTTTGAATTCAATAATGTTCCATCAATATCACTAAATACGCATTTATAAGTCATATCACTCACCTCTTACTTATATTATACGTATATATAAGTATATGTCAATGTATCTACTTATATATACGTATAATAATTAAGCATATGTAAGTAAAAAAAGTAAGTTTACCTACTTTTTACGATTTCTTTGTTGACGTCTTTTTTTACGTCTTTGTTTAATCATGATTTTTCTTACTAATAATAAAACCACAAGAATGATGACAACTGCCATTACACATGGTAAAACAACATTCTTCATTTTTCTCATAAAAACAACAGAACCATTTTCATCTACTGCTTGTGTTGTATTAAGTGAAATTGTTTCTAATTTTGTATCTCGATAGTAAACATCCATTGTTCCTGCTTTTTGATCTTTTTTAACAGGAGCTGTTAAATCTTTTAAATGATATTTATATTTTATATCAGATGGATTGTAATTATTTGGTAAAACAGCTTCGATATCTTTTTCTGTGATGACATCAACTTTATTTGTTTGACCATTTTTTATTTTAACAGAATTCATTTTTGTATCTTTTTTAATAATATTCGCAACTGAATAATGATCTTTTACATAATTACCTAAAGCAAGGGTATCATTTACGGTACAATGATTATAGCCATCACTATTTTTAGAAAAGCCAACAACACAAACATAATGATGATCATTGATATTCAATAAACTTGATAAAGTACTTTGAGCTTTGCTTGTATAACCACTTTTGCATCCTTCAATCATTGATGTATCAATATGGTCTCTTTTACTTTTATAAATAACTTTTTTGACCCATTGATGTTGACCATCACTTGACGTATATTGATATCTATCAAAGACTTCAACAAATTTTTTATTCTTTAAAGCATATTGGGTAATTTTAGCCATATCATATGCCGTTGTATAATGATCATCATCATGAATTCCTGTTGTATTTACAAAATGAGAATCTTTTAATCCTAATTTTTTTACCAGTTGATTCATTTTTTCAACGAACTTTTCTTGACTACCACACGTATTATTAGCTAGAGCACGACAAGCATCTGCACCTGAAGGTAACATTGCTCCCATCAACATATCTCTATAAGTGACAACTTCTCCGACAGTAAAATCTGCAGAAGTAGCTCCTGTTTCCCAAACTGTATCGATATCACTTTGAGTAATCGTAGCTGTTTTATCTAGATCATCTAACATTTCAATAGCAACAATACATGTTAAAATTTTTGTAATACTTGCTGGATACATTTTATCATGGGCATTTTTATTGTATAAAACTTGTCCGGTATCTTTATCGATGACAATTCCATATTGTCCTACAATATTGACTTCTTCCCCTTCAGCGAAAACTGGTACGAATGATGTAAAAATCATCATCAATGATAAAGTTATTGTAAATAATTTTTTAATCATTGTTTTCCTCCCCCTATGTAAAAAAGATAACTTTGTTTCTGATATCAAAACCGAAATAAAAATAATCATAAATCCTAATCCAATTTGAAGTGTCATTATTTCTTGTCCAAATAATATGGAAAAGAAAACTCCAAAAACAGATTCTAAGCTTAATAATAACGCTGCTATATTTTCATTAACAAATTTTTGTCCCACATTTTGAAATAAATAACATAATGTAGTTGCAAAAAATGCCAGATATAAGATTTGAAGATAAATACTTGAATCAATATGGAAAACAACTGAAATATCTTCAAATAAAGAGGCTGCTATAAATGAAAAAATAGAAGCAAATGCAAATTGTAAGGCAGTAATAATAATTGGAGATGTCTTTTTCATTGCTTTTTCACACACAATAATATGAACAGCATATAAAAAACCACCAATCAAAGTATAAAGATCACCTAAATTCACCTTTAAGGAACTATCTAAAGAAACAAAACCAACTCCAATAAAACAAAGGATAGCCGCAAATATTTGTGCTTTATCGGGTTTCTTTTTAAAATAAAGCCAACTTAATAAAGGAACAATCGTACAATAAACGGCTGTTAAAAAAGCATTTTTACCAGGTGTTGTCAATTGCAAACCAAATGTTTGAATTGAAAAAGCACTAAATAAGGCTAGACCTGCTAAAAAACCACCTAATAGATCTTGTTTTTTGATTTTTTTTATTTTATTAAAAAATAAAATAGAAATGAAAATTGTACTTAACACAAAACGTATACATAATAGCGTAAATGGAGAAATAAAATCCACAGCATTTTTCATAACAATAAAAGAACTTCCCCAAATAAGAGCAGACATTAATAGCATACATTTACCTAATATTTCTTTTTTCATATACTCCCTCACCTACAATCTCGTAAATAATAACACAGTTCGCTTTATTTTTCATTACAAAATTGTTTTTTAAAAAGAAAAGGATGTATCTTTCGATACATCCTTTTATCTGCTATTCAGCTACACGATGAGCTACACTTGCACAACGTGAACATAATTCACCATTCATTTCATCTTCATCGAAATAGTTCCAACATCTTGGACATTGTACACCGTTGAATTTTTCAACTTTAATGTAGCTAGTTTCATATTCTTCTAAAGTTGTATCATCAACTAATTCAACTTTAGCCACAATAAATAATTGTTTTAAATCATCCTTTAAGTTAGCAATATCTTTATATTCATCTTTTAAAGATAATGTTACTTTTGTTTCCATGTTCGATTTAATTAATTTTTCATTTCTTAAACCTTCCATAGATTTTAAAACATCTTTTCTTACTTCCATAAATTTAGAGAAATAAGCTAAAACTTCTTCTTCATTTTCAATATCAAATAATTCATATTTTGGTTCTAAGAAGATAGATTCTGCTTTATTTTCATCACAATGGAAATGATCATGTAATTCTTCAGCAGTAAATACAAGTACTGTTGATAATAATTTCATCATTGTTTTAGCATGATGATATAAAACAGTTTGAACTTGTCTTCTACGTGGAGAATTTGCATCTTCAATGTATAAGATATCTTTTGTGAAATCCATATAGAATGAACTTAAAGTATTTGTAAAGTAATTTAAGATTTCTTGGTTAGCTGTTGCAAAGTCATAATTTGCATAAGCTTCATCATAAGCTTTCATTAATTCATTTAATTTAGCTAACATATATTGATCAACACCAGGTAAATCTTTGATTTCTACTAAATCACTTGCTTTGAAGTCATTTAAGTTACCTAAAACGAATCTCATGGTATTACGGATTTTACGATATCCTTCAGCCACTTGTTTCATGATTTCATTAGAAATACGAACATCTTGTTGATAAGCAACAGAAGTAGCCCATAATCTTACGATATCAGCACCATATTGGTTAACAAGTTTAATAGGATCTACTGTATTTCCTAATGACTTAGACATTTTATTTCCTTTACCATCTAATACGAAACCATGTGATAAGACAGTTTTATAAGGAGCTTTACCATGAGCAGCAACACCGATAATTAATGATGAGTTGAACCATCCACGATATTGGTCACTACCTTCAAAGTATAAGTCTACCGGATAATTAAATCCTCTTTCTACCATCACACCTGTATGTGAACTTCCTGAGTCAAACCATACATCCATGATATCTTTTTCTTTTTTGAAGATACCATTTGGTGAATGTTCATTTGTATATCCTTCAGGTAATAAATCTTTTTCATCTCTTTCAAACCAAACATTTGAACCATGTTCTCTAAATAATTCAGAAATATGATCAAATACTTCTTGTTCAATAATTGGAGTTCCATCTTCACAATAGAAAATAGGAATTGGTACACCCCAAGTACGTTGACGTGAAATACACCAGTCTCCACGATCTCTAATCATGTTATAGATTCTGATGTGTCCCCATTCATTTAACCAGTTAACATTATCAATTTCACTTAATAATTTATCTCTGATTTTATCTAATGAACAGAACCATTGATCAGTTGCTCTAAAGATAATAGGTTTTTTAGTACGCCAATCATGTGGGTAACTGTGTGTGATGAATTCAAGTTTTAATAAAGCTCCAATTTCATCTAATTTCATAGTTACTGTTTTATTAGCGTCATCAACATATTGACCAGCTAACCATTCACCACAATCTTCCATCATACAACCATGTTCATCAACGTTACAATAAGCTGGTAAGTTATATTTTTGACCTACAAAGAAGTCGTCTGCCCCAAATCCAGGTGCAGTATGAACGCATCCAGTACCAGAGTCAGCTGTTACATGATCTCCTAAGATAACTAATGATTCTCTATCATATAATGGATGTTGACATGTGATGTATTCTAATTCAGATCCTTTATAATGATTAACAACTTTGTAATCTGTGATTTCAAATTTAGCCATTAATTCATCAACTAAAGTATCTAAGACAATTAATTTTCCTTTTTCAGTTTCTACTAATGCATAGTTATAAGAAGCATTTAAGCAGATTGCTAAGTTAGCAGGAATTGTCCAAGGAGTAGTTGTCCAAATAACGAAATTAACATCGTTATCTAAGACTCCTTTACCATCTTTAACTTGGAATTTAACAAAAATTGTTGGTGATTTGATATCATGATATTCAACTTCAGCTTCTGCTAAAGCAGATTCACTTGATGGTGACCAGTAAACTGGTTTTAATCCTTTGAAAATTAATCCATCCATTGCCATTTTAGCAAAAACTTCAATTTGTCTTGCTTCAAATTCATGTTGTAATGTTAAATATGGATGTTTATAATCCGCAAATGTTCCCATACGGATCAATTGTTCCATTTGTTTATTTACTTGTTCATGTGCATAAGCATCACATTTTTCTCTAAACTTAGCTGTAGGCATTTCTTTACGATTAACACCTAATTTTTGAATAGCATTTTCAATCGGTAAACCATGAGTATCCCATCCAGGAATATATGGTGTATAGAAACCATTCATATTTTTATAACGGCAAATAACGTCTTTGATGACTTTGTTTAACATATGCCCCATGTGCATATTTCCATTAGCATACGGAGGACCATCATGGAAGACAAAGCTGTCTTTTCCTTCGTTTTGTTGAATAACTTTGTTATACATGTCGTTTTCTTGCCAACGTTCTACATACTTAGGTTCTTTTTTTGGTAAGTTTCCACGCATTTCAAAGTCAGTTTTTGGCATTAATAATGTGTCTTTGTAATTCATTTTTTCTTTCCTCTCTTTAAAAATAAAAAAACACATCATCCTAAGGACGATGTGATCGCGGTACCACCTTAATTCGTATTTTCATACGCTCTTGAAATCTTAACGCGATTAACGTCACCTTCTACTTAATTCAAAGGGCTACTCCAGAGTGATACATTATAATCTTTGTTACTGATTTACACCAACCATCAGCTCTCTTAAAACTCTAATTATAAACTGTCTCCTTCATCGTATTTATCTTCATTAATTAAATTATAAACTTCTGACTGGTCAATAGACTCAAGGATATCTTTTGACATTTTTTCGACCGAAGCTCTAAATTTAACAGCTTGCGCCTTAAAGTCGCTCATCTCACCCGACAACGAACGAACATACTCTAGCGATTCGCTCAGTATCATATTAGCATTCTTTTTCGCTTTGTCAATAAGTTCGCTTGCTTCTTTTAATGCAAGACGTGCAATTTCTTCATTTGTTTGTTCTTGGATGTTTACACGATGCTGTAATAATGATTTTTGATGTTCTAATTGTTGATAATCTTCTTGTAATTTTTTAATTTGATCATTCAACTGTTTTATTTCATTATCTTTTTCATTGATCAATTCATCAACTTGTGACTTATTATAACCAAATACTTGTTTTTTCAATAACATCATGTTCACTCCCTACTTATAAAAATACCCTTCAACCACATAATTATCAGAGCGTGTTTGTTTATTACAATCAACAAACATCACTCTACCATGTTTTTTGAATGATATTATGTCTTTATTATTACATAAATAATTTATTTGTTCAACCGGTTTATGATTAACTTTTACATGACCAGCACGAATAAATTCTGCTGCTTTTTGTCTTGAAATTTTATAAAAAGAAGAAATGATCTTATCTAATCGAAATGAAGATACAATAAATGATTTTACTAAATAATCATTTTTTACTTCTATTTCTTCATCCCATTCAACAAACTTTACTTTACTTCTTTTAATCATTGATAAATGATCTTTTAAATATTCATAAATATGTCGATCAACAGCTAAATAAAAATCTTTGTCTTTTTCAACAATATCTCCAAATAACTCTCTTTTAATTCCTAAAGACATTAAAGCACCTAAAATATCTCGATGTGTTAATTTTTCAAAATTTTTTGCATAAATAATCTTACAAACAACGATTTCAAAATCTTCCTTTTCTATTTCATAAAAATAAGGAGCAATAATTATTCTTTGACTTTCACTATGAATAAAACCACCATTTTCTAAAACTTGAACTTCATCTTGATGCCCAATAACACTTTTAACAATTGATTGATGATACGGATCTAAAAATTGCGTTAAAATAAGTCTTTGTTTATATTGTACTTGATCCAAATAATCAAGTACCTTTTTTACAAAGACTTCTTCCCCTTTAAAATGTTCAAACATAACTTAAAAAAGTATGGAAACCATACTTTTTAATCTTCTTGTTCATCTTCATCTAGATCAATTGTTCCTGCAACAGAAATATTACGAGGTGTACATAAGAAAATTTTGGGTCCTATTCTTTGAATGTCACCTTCAATAGCGTAAATAACACCACTTAAGAAATCAACAACACGTTTAGCTTGATCTTTTTGTAAACGATGTAAATTAACAACTGTTGCTTTTTTTGTTTTTAAATAATTTGCAATATCTTGAGTTTCTCCAAATGAACGTGGTTCAAATAAAACTAAATGACTATCTTTATTCATATTTAATGATTTCACAGCTTCGCTTGTTTTAGAAAGTTTTGCTTGTTCAAATAAGCTTGTTTTAGGTACAGTATCAACCTCTACAGCATCATAATCTTCAGCAATATCTTCTCCATCCCCATCTTCATCGAAAAACCATTTTTTTACTTTTTCACCGTAACCCATGAAGTCATCCTCCTTTTATTTCCTCAATATTATACCATACATTTATTGATTATCAAAGGTATCAACAAGGAAATCTAGCTAAACCTGTTCAATATTCACTAAAATCACATCGCCTTTTAAAGAAATCACACATTCAATCGGAATAACTAAGACAGGAGGCTCTTTAAAAAAACAAAAAAAATGAAAAAAATTCATTTTTTCGACAATTAAAGCACGTATACATTTTTGACACCAATCTAATTCAATATCCGCAATATACCCTATTTTTTTACCATCATAAACATTAATCACATCTTTTGATTGTAATGATACAAATCTCATACGATCACCCCTATAAAATATGCTTTAGACTAATTTTTTATGTAATTTTTCTAAAGCTTTTTTTTCAATTCGAGAAATTTGCGCTTGTGATACAAAAAGCTCATCTGCTATTTCACATTGCGAATAACCCTGATAGTATCTTTCTTGAATTACTTTCTTTTCTCTTTGATTTAAACAATCAAAGGCATTTTTTAAATCAAGGTGATCATGATAATGTTTCAATGTTTCTGGATCAAGTGAGACAATATCTGATAATGATAATTCATTTTGATTATCATTTCCTACAACATCTTGGAAAGAAGCAATGCTTTGAGTAGATTGCATTGCTTCTATAATATTTTGTTTTTCAATATTTAAATTTTGTGATAATTCTTGAATCGTTGGTTCTCTTTGATATTGATTTAAATATTTTTCCTTTTCTTTTAAAATAGCATAAGCTAAATCCTTGATTGGTCTAGAAATCTTAACTTGTGTATTATCTCTTAAATAACGTTTCATTTCACCAATGATCAAAGGAACTGCATACGTTGAAAACTGTAATTGATAATTGGTATCAAAATGATCGACTGCTTTTATTAGACCAACGATGCCTACTTGAAACAGATCTTCATAATGATTTGATTTTTGGTAAAATCTTTTCATTAAAGATAACACTAATTTTGTATTAGAAAGAATAATCATTTCTTTACTTTTTTGATCATGATTCTTTTGATAATTTTGAATCAATGTATATAATTCTTCTTTAGAAAGAGTTTTTTGAATAGGGATAGTGCTCATAAAACTTTCTTTTTCCACAATAATCACCAAAATTAGTGTGGCTTTTTTTGATAAAAATATACTATTTCACTTCATCATAATTTAATTGACTTCTTAATTTTTTTATAATCTTTTTTTCTAATCTAGAAATATAGGATTGTGAAATACCTAATAAATCAGCAACATCCTTTTGTGTCAATTCATCATTATTAGATAAACCATATCTTAAAATCAATATTTCTTTTTCTCTTTCATTCAATTCTTTTAAAGCTTCATAAAAAATTTTCTTTTGATCACTTTTCAACATCTCTTGTTCAACAAGATCATCATCTGTTCCTACGATATCTCCTAATAATAACTCATTACCATCATAATCAATATTTAAAGGTTCATCTAAAGAAATCTCATAACGAATCTTATTATTTTTTCTTAAGTACATAAGTATTTCATTTTCAATACACCTTGAAGCATACGTCGCAAGTTTAATATTTTTATCTGCCTTAAAAGTATTGATTGCTTTTACTAAACCAATTGTGCCAATACTAATTAAATCTTCCAAAGGACAATTGGCGCTATTGTCATATCTTTTAGCAACATAAACAACCAATCTTAAATTATGTTCAATCAATAAATCTCTTGCTTTTTGATCCCCAGAAACTGCTTTTTCAATTATTTCCTTTTCTTGTTGACCTTTTAAAGGAGGCGGTAAAATATCATGTCTTCCTATATAATAAAGATACTGTTTTGTATTTAAAAACTGTCTAATCATTTGCCACATCAAATAATCCCTCCCATCAATTCTTTATTTAATAAACAATCATAATCTAATTCATCCAATACACCTATATAAACATTTCTTAAAGATTGCTTATTTACTAAAACTTGGTCAACTAAAATAATATCTATTTTTCTTTTTTTTAAGCCATCAATAATCAATGTATCTAATTGTTGATAAGTATCAATTTTACTTTTTTTAATAAAAATAAGTGGATAACCTAGATAGTTTGCATGATTACCACTATCTAAAAACCCTGAAAGATGATAAATCTTATTATTAAAAATAAGTGTTACATCATATAGATCATCTTTTTGTTTTATTTTTCTTTTTGTATAAATTAAATAAATTGTTTCAATGATTAAAAAAACACATATCATAACAACAATAACTATATCTTTATAATTTATGGGAGTAATCAAGATTCCGTTGTATATAAATGATTCTTTTATTAGGGTATTGATAAAGAATAGTATTGAAAAATAAACAATTAAAAAAACTGGAAAATATAAGAAAAATTGTTTTTTAAAAATAAATAAAAAAAGGACAATCCAGTATAAAAAACTTATATATGGTAAATAGTCTATATAAATGAGAACAATCGATATATTACTTAAAAAACTCAAGAAAAGGATTTTCAAAAATGACCAATTAATATTAAGCAATAATGAAATCATTTCATAAGTCATGATAAATAAAATACCATTCATACAATAAGTTAATTCAACATAGACCTCCATCTTGCTTACCCCTTTATCATCATATATGATGACAAGTAAAAAAGATGTCAAAAAAGATTGGACATTTAAAAAAGTATGGACAAAAATCCATACTTTCTACACATTATTTTTTTGAACGATCGATTGCTTCCATCACAGCGTTTCTAAAATTATTTTCTTCTAAAGCCTTAACACCTTGAATCGTAATACCACCTGGAGAACAAACTTGATCTTTTAAAATACCTGGATGTAATTGCGTCTCTTTAACCATTTTTGCACTTCCTAAAACAGTTTGGCTGGCAAGCTTATAAGCCAAATCACGAGGCAAACCATTTAAAACTGCACCATCTGCTAAAGCTTCAATAAACATATAAACAAAAGCTGGTCCACAACCACTTAAAGCACCACCGGCAACCATTTGATAATTTTCAATAAGATAAACCTCACCAATGCTTTCAAACATTGTTTGTACGTAATTTAATTCTTCAGCTGTTAAAGTATTGTCTTTTTCAAATAAAGTCGTTCCTTCTAATACCTTAGCTGGTGTGTTTGGCATAATTGTTAAGTGATGTGTTCCCGGTAATAATTCTTCATATTTATCATTTCCATAACCAGCAACAATTGAAACGATCACTTGTTGATCAATGACTGAGTTTATTTTTGAAATGACACTTTCTACGACATTTGGTTTAACCCCCATCACCAAATAATCACAATTTTTAACAACGTCTTGTTCACTTGAACATACATGAATACCAAAATCTTGTTCAAACATCATCAGCTGTTGACTATTTATATCATATCCATATACCTCGCTACCATCAATAAAATCACTTTTAATAAGACCTTGGCAAATTGTCCCCGCCATATTTCCTAATCCTATAAATCCAATTTTCATTTAAATTTCCTCCTTTATAAAAATGAGCTAACATCGTTAGCTCATCTTATTAAATTCTTCTATTTTTGATAAATGCTGGTGGAAAACCATCATCATCATCTTCGTCATCATCATATGATTCAAAAGTTTGAGGTTCTTCACCTAAAGGTCTTGCTACTGAAGGTTGGACAGTTACTTCTTCCTTTTCTTCTTCGAATCCTGTTGCGATAACAGTAACAATAATTTCATCATCTAAGTTTTCATTAATAGCAATACCTAAATAAGTATTAATGTCATCTCCAACTTCTTGAGTAATTGTTTCAAGAGCAATATTAGCATCATATAATGAAATATTTGGTCCACCTGTAACGTTAATAATAGCGTCTTTAGCACCTGCTACGGAAACTTCTAATAAAGGTGAAGAAATTGCACGTTTTGCAGCTTCTTTTGCTTTATCATCTCCTGATGACATACCAATACCAATTAACGCATTTCCTCTATTTTTCATAACTGCACAGATATCTGCAAAGTCTAGGTTGATAAATGCAGGAACAGCAATTAAATCAGTAATTGTTTGAACACCTTGTCTTAATACATTATCAGCTTCTCTAAATGCTTCTTGCATTGGACGTCCACCAATTAGTTGTAATAAACGGTCATTTGAAACCACAATAATACTATCTACATTAGAACGTAATTCATCAATACCTTCGATTGCTTGTTTTTTACGTTTCATTCCTTCAAAAGTAAATGGTTTAGTAATAACACCTACTGTTAATGCTCCTAATTCACGAGCAATCTTAGCGAAAACAGGTGCTGCACCAGTACCAGTTCCACCACCCATACCAGCAGCAATGAAAACCATATCTGCACCTTCAAGGGCAGTTCTAATATCTCCTTCAGATTCTAAAGCAGCTTTCTTTCCTACTTCTGGATTACCTCCTGCTCCTAAACCTTTTGTTAAATCTTTTCCTAAAATAATTTTATTTTCTACAGGCGAACGACGTAATACTTGTACATCTGTATTTGCGACAAAGAATTCTACTCCTCTAACGCCTTCTTCAACCATGCGGTTAACAGCGTTGTTTCCTCCGCCACCAACACCGATTACTTTTATTTTTGCAACTTGTTCAAAATCTAATTCTTCGTTCATGATTTACCCTCTCTTTTATCTATTCTTCTTCACCAAAGAAAGTATCTAGTAATCTACTAAATCTTCCAGTTTTCTCTTTTGTATCTTTTACTTTCGTAAGTCCTTTAAATCTCACAGCCATTGTATTAGAAATATCCGGTAAAACAACAGATGTTTCATAAGGACCAAGATATTTAGCACGATCAGACATATAAAAAATCATTCCTACAGAAGAAACAAATGCCATATCTCTAATGCCAATAATATCTGGACGATAAACTCTCACTGGACCTTCTAAAACACGACCAGCAACTTTATCTAGTAGCTCAAGTTCTCCTCCGCCACCAACAATCAGTGTTTCATAATGTTGTCCATTATCGATAACACCCATTTTTTCTTTAATAACATTTAACATATCAACTGCAGCTTCTTCTAAAATACCCGCAAAATCTTTTTGTGTATAATCTTTACGACCATCTGGAAGCTCAGTTGTATGAATAGTATCCTCTTGTCCAACAGTATAATCCAAAGAACCATATTTGACTTTATATGTTTCAGCTTGATTCATAGAAATTTGTAAATGTTGAGCAATTGCTCTAGTCAAATTATAACCCCCAACTGAACATACTGTTAAATATTTTAAATATCCATCTTTGTAGAAAGATATTGTTGACGTTTTATATCCCATATCAATAATCAATGCACCTTCTTGAAGATAAACCACATCAAAAGCTTCCTTTGCACACGCAAAGGCATTGATACAAATATCCATAACTTCTAAACCTACCTTTTCAACGGCCATAATATATGGATATAAAATCTGTTTTTGTGAAGTAATGATCAATGTATCAATAATTAAATTTCTTGAAGCTTCTCCTATAGGAGGTACTTGACTAATTCCAAAATCACCATTAAAGCGAACTGGTATTACACAAACCACCTCTTCTTCATGAGATTTTTTGAATTTAGTAGAAAGTTTCAAACCTCTTACAATATCATCCTTAGAAATCTTATCATGATCACTAAGTGATACACTACTATTACTTTGATAAAGTTTAGAACGAATAGTAGGGATTGTAAGACCAACTGCTTTGATTTCTCCATCTAGAAAATCATTAGCTTCTTGAACAACTCCTTTGATATCATTTACTAATAAATTTTCATCTTCAATGATGCCTTTTTTTACACCATGACTAGGGACCTTTTTAGAAAAAAGAACATGTAAATTAGAATTGATAATTTCACCAACTAACAATTCAATTGAAGCACTACCTATATCCAATACTGCATAAACTTCATTCATGTCTATCTCCCCTTACTACATATATCATTATATTATCATAAAAGCTACGATATTTAAAGGTTTTAGTTTCAAACACGTAGCTTTTTTCATACACTATTTAATTGTATACATAGACATTTTTTCCTAAATAATCATAGTATTTATAATCAGGATAACTTTGAATAACCAAGTAATAATTTGTTGATGTAAGTTGTTTTTCCATGTCTTCAATACGTACATAAAAAACCTTACCATCATCAAGTTCCAACTTACATTTGGTTTGATCTTTTTCATCAGGTTCAAAGACAATACTAGAGATTTGATTTTGAACAACTGATGGTAATTTGACATATGCTTTCACAAATGATCGGAAATGTTCTTCGTCAAAATTCATCATTTGTGGACAACGTTGTACATAAGAAATCCATTTTTGTTGTTGATCTTGTTCAAAAATGCCATCTTGATCTGCAACATATAAAATATTATTAATATAGCCATATAAAGAAGCATTGTTTTCTTTAATTCTTATCTTTATATTCCCTATCAAATCTTTCGTTACAGTTGCTTTTTCAACAAAGATCATTTTTTCAACCTCTGTTTCAACCTGTTTTTTATTCACTTTAAAAAAATAAGTTTTTTTTGATTTAACCGGTAATCGTTCAATAATCTCTTCAGCAGAAGTCAAATGACATCCTGAAACAGTTATTTTTTTTACTTTAGACATATCTCCAAAGAAAAAAATCACTAAAAATATCAAAAGCAAAACAATAAGCACAAAATTAATTCTTCTTTTTCTTTTTTTCTTTTTTAATTTATTTCTCATTGTTAACACTTGATTTTCATCATGTTCATTATATACATACGTTGTCATCTTAAGACTCCCAATTAATAAAACGTACTTCTGGTTTTAATAAAACACCATACTTTTCTTGAACTGTTTTTTGGACATAAAAAATCAAATCATGAATATCCTTAGCAGAAGCATAACCATTATTTACAATAAAGTTAGAATGTTTTGGAGAAACTTGTGCTCCACCAATTTCATAACCTCTAAGACCTGCATCATCAATATATTTCCATGCAGCCGCACCTTCTGGATTTCTAAAAACACTTCCTGCACTTGGTTTATTCCAAGGTTGCGTAGACATTCTTCTTTCTTTTCTTTTATCTAAAGTTTCATTAATTTCTTCAACACTTTTATTTTCCAAAACAAAAGTAGCTTCCAAGACAATCCATTTAGGATGGTCTTGAATGATGGAATGTCGATATGAAAAATCCATTTCATCTTTAGATAATTCAACCACTTTTAAATGTTCATCTAATACTTTTACTGATTTAACAACTTTACTTAAACATGATTTATAGGCCCCTGCATTCATAAAAATACCACCACCGATATTTCCAGGAATTCCTCCCATAAATTCAAAACCACTCAAACCAATTTTAGCACAATCATAAGCAAGTTTAATCATTGTAACACCACATTGGGCAGTTACTTCGCTCCCATTGACATGATATTGATTCATATCTTCAAGGGAAATAATAATTCCTTCAAAACTTTTATCTGAAAATAATAAATTTGAACCTCTTCCAATAACAAAAAGTTGAATACGATGCTTACGACAATACTTTATCACTTCAATCAACTCATCGACATTTTGAACTTTTATAAATAATTTTGCTGGCCCACCTACACGATAAGTTGTATGTTTATATAACGGTTCATCTTTAAGAACTTTTCCAACATCTAATTGTTTAAGTTCTTCATAATATTTTTCAAACTTCATCATTAGTCTCCTAACATCGAAATAATTTCTTGATACATGTCTTCAACTGCATTTGGCTTTCCTAACTTTTTAGCGTTTTCTGTTAAAATTTGAAGTGCAGTTTGATCATTAATAACACTATCAATTGTAGAAATCAATTTTTCTCCTGTTAAATCTTTTTCAAGAATCATTTTAGCAGCATGGTTATTTTCTAATTCACGTGCATTATATTCTTGATGATTTGCTGCTACATAAGGACTAGGAATCAAAATAGCTGGTACGCCTAAAGCTGTTAATTCAGCAAGGGTACTGGCTCCTGCACGTGAAACAATAAGATCTGTCGCATGCATTAAAGAAGGCATATCATCAACATAAGGGATGATTTTTACGTTTTCATTTTTATAATCTTTCATTGATTCATAATAAGGTTTCCCAGTAACATAAAGTACTTGATATTCTTTACCAACAAATTGATTCATCGATTCCTTCATCGTTTGATTAACTGTCTGTGATCCTAATGATCCCATAACAATCGTAACAACTTTTTTATTTCTATCTAAACCATATTTATCATAAATATCTTTAGGAACTTCATGGCTGACAACACTTGCACGAGGATTTCCAAGCAATAGTGTTTTTTCTTGAGGAAATTCTTCATACGCTTTTTGATAGCAACAAATGATCTTATCTACTTTTTTTATAAGAATCTTATTTGTTAAACCAATAATTGAGTTTTGTTCATGAATCATCGTTTTAATTTTTAAACTTGCAGCAGCCTCTAAAGCTGAAGCACTTGGATATCCACCAAAACCAACAACAATATCAGGATTAAATTTTTTTATAACTTTTTTTGCTTTTCCAATAGATTTAACAAATAACAAAGCTGCATGAGCTTTCTTTAAAGGATTACCCGCTAATCCTTTAACATTTAAACCAACATAATCATATCCAAGTTGGGGAACAACTTGAGATTCCAAACGATCCTTTGTTCCAATAAATAAAAATTTTGAATTTGGATCTTGTTTTTTTATATATTCAACTAATGCAAGAGCAGGGTATAAATGTCCACCTGTTCCTCCAGCAGCAACAACAACTTTCATCTTTACTCACTCCTTAAAGTTTATTATACTCTTTTTCTCTATTTTTGAGAATTGATAACTCTAAAATAGTGCCACTCTTTATCAAAAAAAGCAACACTTTTTAAAAAAAAGATTAATCATTCGACTAATCTTTCTTTTGAATAATAAAACTTACACCATTAACTCTATTAACAGCTTCAACTTTATATCCATACATTGTTACTGTTTTATAAACAATAGATAATCCTAAACCAAATTGTCCTTTATGACCTATTTCATAAGGTTGAAATAAAGATTCAGGATTTGAATTATCTATAGGTTCACCATCATTAAATATTTCTAAATATTGATCTTTTAAAATAATTTTAATTTCATGGTGTACATAACGAGCAGCATTTTCTATAATATTTTCAATACAAATACGCCAATAATCATCTTTTCCTTTAAAAGATGAATCTTGTAAATCTGTAATAATTTCTATTTGTGAATGCATAGCTGTTAATTGGAAAACAATATGTTCAATCAATTCTTTCATTGAACATGTTTCATCTCCAATTTGTCCACTTATGTAATCTAATCGATTTAAATATAGTAAACTTTTTACTTTCTTTTCTAACCGATCTGTATTTTCTAAAATAACATCCACTGATGAATCTTTATCTCCATAAGGATAAATATCATCCTTAATACTTTGAGCATATGTTTGAATTAAAGCAATAGGTGTTTTTAAATCATGAGAAATGTTATGAATCATTTCTTCTTTAATTTCATTTTGTCGATCTATTTCTTCTTTCATTTCTATTAACGAAGAAGATAAAACACCTATCTCATCTTCTCTTTGAATATGCAATTCACTTTCTTTATCATTTTTTATATCATCTATATAATTTTTAATAAGTTTCAATGGTTTTATTAAAGATGAAACCCAAATAAACAAAGCAAGTCCAATAATTAAAAAAGCAACATAAAAGATATCAATAACTTGCTCCTTTAGATTATTAATCAATGTTTTAGAATAATCACTATAAACAAGTGAAATAATATAATTAGAATCATCCGCTTTTACAATTTGATAATATACTGTTTGGTCTTGCATTTTAACCTTTTCTTGTAATTTCTTTTTATTTTTCTTAACCATCTTATAAAGATCATTTTGAAAAACATAATCTAATATTTGATATTTCTTAGCAGAAATATTTTGCGCTGTTGTAAGCGTATCTTCATTAATGTTATAAGTAAAATGATAAATTTGTTTATCTGAACCTGCATAATCAGGAGAAAAATCATATGAGTAAAAATCATTTTGTGAGCGTGTCAAAACATCATACATTTCATTATCAATAACATGTGTTAAGTTGTTATCAATAATAGGCAATAGAATTGCTAAAACACCTATTGCAATAATTGAAAAAATAATAACAAGTTGTTTTTGTAAAGAATATTTCGTAAGCATTAGTCTAAACGATATCCAAATCCATAAATCGTACGAATATTAATTTCTGGCATTTTTTTACGCAATCTTCGAAGTGTATCATCAACGACACGATCACTACCAAAATAATTTTCGTCCCATACTTTTGATAAAACTTGTTCTCTTGAAATAGCTAATCCTTTGTTATTTAAAAAGTAAACAAGTAGATCATATTCTTTTGTTGTTAAAATGATTTCATTATTGTTATAGAAGACTCTTCTTTTTTCTAAATCAATATCATAACCATCTATTTGTATCTTAGATGGATTATCATAAGCACGTTTTAATAAATTATTAATTCTTAAAATAACTTCTTTAATATTAAATGGTTTTGTAATATAGTCATCTGAGCCTTTTTCTAAACCAATAATACGATCAAATTCTTGATCTCTAGCTGATATAAATATAATTGGCATTTTAGGCTTACTTGCCTTTATTTCATTAAACAATTCAAAACCGCTTGCCTTATCTAACATAATATCTATAAGCCATAGATGTACATCATCATCTTTATGAAGTAAAGCTTCATCATACGTATAAAACGAGCAAACACTATAGCCTTCTTTTTCTAAATAAGTTCTTACCAAATCATTTAGATTTTTTTCATCATCTATAATATTAATTTTAAATAACATCTTCTTCACCTCATTTGTATCCTATTTTATTATGACCTATTATAGTTAAAATATTGCCATAATATATGGCAATATTTTGTGATAATATGTGATTTTATCTTTCGATAACAAATCCGCGTTCTTTCATTTTAGTAATGATATAATCTACAGATTGTAAACATTTTTCATTTGTATCCGCTTCAACCATAACACGTACAACTGGTTCAGTTCCTGATTCACGAACAAGAACACGTCCTTCATCACCTAACTTATCTTCAACTTCTTTAATGACTTTTTGTACTTCAACATCATTTTGAGCCTCTTTTTTATCTCTTACATATACATTTTTCATTAATTGAGGGTAAATTGTTACAGGTTCAACTAATTGAGCTAATGTTTTTTTGCTTTCAATAACTGCTTCCATAATTTTTAAAGATGTTAAAATACCATCTCCTGTTGTGGCATGTTTAGAGAAAATGATATGTCCTGATTGTTCTCCACCAATACAATGACCATTTTTCACCATGTTTTCATTAACATATTTATCTCCAACAGCTGTTTTTTCATATTTAATACCTTCTTTATCTAACGCTTTATATAAACCTAAGTTAGACATAACTGTTGTAACAATTGTATCATTAGATAATTCACCATGTTCTTTTAAATATTTACCACAAACATAAAGAATTAAATCACCATCAATAACTCTTCCAAATTCATCAACAGCTAAACAACGATCAGCATCACCATCATAAGCAAAACCAATATCTAATCCTTTAGATTTTACTAGTTCTTGTAATGATTCAATATGTGTAGAACCACAGTTTGTATTAATATTTAAACCATCTGGTTCACTATGAATCACATAAGTTTTTGCTCCTAAAGCATCGAAAACACTTTTAGCAAGATTAGAACTTGCACCATTTGCACAATCTAAACCAACACGAATATTTTTAAAAGCACGTGTAGGAATTGACATTAAATATCCTAAATATCTATTTCTACCTACTGAATAATCTGTTGCACATCCAATTTCATCTTTTGTAGCAAATGGAATTTCATCTACTTCACCATCAATGTATTGTTCAATTAAATTTTCAACCTTCGCATCCATTTTATGACCATTACAATCTAAAACCTTAATACCATTATCATAATATGGATTATGTGAAGCAGAAATCATAATTCCACAATCAAAACCATCTGTTCTTGTAATATAAGCAACACTTGGTGTTGTTGTTACATGCATTAAAGAAACATCAGCACCACTTGCTGTAAGTCCAGCAACAAGTGCATATTCTAACATATAAGAACTTCTTCTTGTATCTTTCCCAATAACAACTTGAGCATGATCTTTATTTCTTCCAAAATACCACCCAATGTATCTTCCTACTTTATAAGCATGTTCAACTGTTAAATCTTTATTAGCTTCCCCACGAAAGCCATCTGTTCCGAAATATTTTCCCATTTTAAATCTCTCCTATTTCTTTATATTTACGCGAATCTGTTCATCGCTATCTAAACGATATGTTAAAGTTTCGTCACTTAATTCTACTTCTAATTTCACATTATGTCGACCCTTTTTTAACCCAACGACATCTACATAGACCTTAATGTCATCATTTGTAAGAGCATTAATACGATCACTTGTACCAATAACTGTTAAATTGCATGTATCGCTTGACATAGAAACATTGTTTTCTTTGCCATTTTTTATTTGAATTGGCATATCTGTAAATTGTCTTTGTTCAGAAGGAACAAGCGTAATTGTTCCATCCACTTTAGTAAATGACATCTTATTAACTCCTGAAACACTTAACAATTTTAAGTCTTTAAATGTACGACCTTCTTCCAAATCACTTACATCCACTTTAACTTTAATATTATTAATATCCTTTAATTTACTTTCATCACCATAAATCTTTACTTTATCTTTTGAAAAAGTCATTTGATCGATTGCATATCCATTAGCCACATTTCCTGTATATTCAGGTACAAGTGGAACTGTCTTACTATAATTAGACAATGAACAATCCACTTTAACAGTGGAAGGAATAACACTTACATTTAAAGCTTTTCCACTTCGATCAAAAGCCTTTACTTTACATTCTTGAGTAAACGAATCTGTCACTCCCTTTAAATCAATAACTGCTTCAACAGAATAAACATTATCAATATTATCTTGTGAACCCCTTACTTCTACTTCACTATGTTCAATACTATCTACTGAAACAGAATGTTTATCCTTTAAGCTATCTTCATTTTTAAAACGATATCCTAAACTAAACGTTTTAGTTACCTTTTGTGAAACTGTTACCGTTACTGTTTGAGGAACAATGAGAACTTCTAAATCATTAGAGAAATTTCTTGATTTCAATTCTACTGTCTGTTCACCTTCCCCTATTCCCGAAAAATCAGCATATATTTCATAATTTTTCATCAATTTAGCATTATAAATATCAATAGAAGGACCAACTAAGCCTACACTTACAGTCTCTGGCATTCCAGCTACAACAAAATCATCTTGTAAATTTTCTATTTTCACAGGGACTTGTTGAATATAATCTCCTGAATTAGGTGTTGAAAATACATTTTCAAAATTACCTCCATTAACTGTAAATAGTAAAATCGTTGCTAAAATAAATGATAATATTTTTAAAGATAATCCTGATTGTAACATTCTATCTAAAGTAGAATTAATAAAATTCATCACTTTAATAGCACCATTTACAAAAGCTCTTCCCCTTGAATCTATTTCATCATTAATAGATTGAGAAGTGATATGTTTTTCTTCTGTTTTTGGTTTTTCTTTTTCTTTTGAAATAAAATTTAAGAAAAAATCAGTTGTTGAATCACGATGTTCTTGATTATTTTTACTCATCTTCATCACCTTCTTCATCTTCTGATTTAAACCAACCTAGTTCATTAACTAAGCTTGCTCTTAATTCCTTTCTTGGAATTTTAATAAGTTCTCCTTTGATAGCAAAAGAAATCGTTCCTGTTTCTTCAGAAACTACAACTGTTAATGAATCAGTAATTTCACTTATTCCTATAGCAGCACGATGTCTTGCCCCATAAATAGGTGAAAGATCCTTTTGAGTTGGTGGGAAAAAGGCAGCTGCACAAACAACACGGTCATCTTTAATAATAACTGCCCCATCATGTAAAGGTGTTCCTTCCCAAAAGATCGTATTAAATAATTCCGATTTAATATCGGCATTGATTTTAGTTCCTGTATTAATATAATCTATTAAAGATTGTCCTCTTTCAAAAGTAATCAAGGCCCCTGTTTGTGTTTCTGATAACTTTGTCACTGAATCAACAATTTCATCTAACAAATGTTCCTTTTGATCATTTGATAAACGTTCCATATGATAATCTCTTTTAGTTTGTCCCATTTTTTCAAGTAATGAACGAATTTCTGGTTGAAAGATTACAATTACCGCAATAATTCCCCAAGTCAAAACCGTATCTACTAAATAAGACATTGTTGAAAGTCCTAAAACACTTGTTACTAATTTAATTAACAAAATAATGAGAACCCCTTTAAATAATTGCATCGTTCTCATATTTTGTTTAAACATACTAATTCCTAAATATAAAATATACCACACTAATAATAAATCAATAATTGTACGAATAATGTTTAAAATTAATGATAGATTAACTTCTATACCTGCTATCATTTTATCCCCTACTTTCTTCAAACATATTATACTTGATGTTTTCTATTTTATAAAGAAAAGATAGATTTTTATTCAAAATCTATCTTTTCATCTTAAGTTGACTCCATTGAGCTCTAAAAGAGCTCTTATGCATTATTTTTTCTATATTGTTGTCTTCTTTCGTTTTCAGTTAAATAGCGTTTTCTTAAACGAATATTTTCAGGTGTTACTTCAACAAGTTCATCTTCATTAATATAATCTAAACAAGATTCTAGATTAAATTGACGAGGTCTTTTTAAAACAACTGTTGAATCTTTGGATGATGAACGAGTATTTGTCATTTGTTTTCCTTTAGTAACATTAACTGTTAAATCATTATCTCTACTGTGTTCACCAACGATCATACCTTCATAAACATCCACACCAGGCCCAACAAACATTACTCCACGGTCTTCAACACTTCCAAGTGAATAAGCTGTTGTTTGTCCACTATCAATTGAAATTAAAACACCTAAGTTTCTCTTACCAACTGTTTCACCTTCCATTGGACGATAGTCAATAAATGAGTGAGAAATAATTCCATATCCTTTTGTCATTGTTAAGAAATTTGTCATAAATCCAAATAAACCTCTTGACGGAATTGTATAAACAACACGTGTTTGTCCATCACGAGAATCCATTGTTTCTAAGACACCTCGACGATATCCAAGTGATTCAATAACCGCTCCAATACAATCATCAGGTGCTTCAATAGTTACTTCTTCATATGGTTCACATAAAACACCATCGATTTCTTTCATGATTGCTTTAGGTTTAGAAACTTGTAATTCATAACCTTCGCGTCTCATATTTTCAATTAAAATAGATAAGTGTAATTCTCCACGTCCAGAAACGATCCATTCTTCTTTATTTTGGATTCTTTCAATTTTTAATGAAACGTCTCTATTTGTTTCTTTAAATAATCTTTCTTCAATTTGTCTAGCAGTCACAAATTTACCATCTTGACCAGCAAATGGTGAAGTATTTGTTCCAAAAACCATTTGAATTGTTGGTTCATCAACATGTAATAACGGTAAAGCTTCTTCTTGACCAGTTGTACATACTGTTTCACCAACACCGATATCAGCAAGACCAGCAATAGCAACAATATCTCCTGCACTGGCTTCTTCAATTTCAATACGGTGTAATCCAATAAATCCATATAATTTTTGAATTCTAAATTGTGTGTGGCTTCCATCAGCTCTTACACAAGTGACTGATTCATTAACATGAATCTTACCTCTTTGAATACGTCCGATTCCAATACGTCCTACATAATCATTATAGTCTAATAAAGCTGGTTGGAATTGTAAAGGTCCATCAACATCTACTAATGGTTCAGGTATTTCTTTGATAATCATATCAAATAAACAATCCATATTTGGTACTTGTGTTGAAATATCAGGATCTAAACTCGATGTTCCTTGTAAAGCTGAAGTATAGATTGTTGGGAATTCTAATTGGTCATCATCTGCGCCTAATTCCATAAATAATTCTAAGACTTCATCCATAACTTCATCAATACGTGTTACAGGTCTATCTACTTTATTAATAACTACGATAGGTTTTACTTTAGCAGCTAAAGCTTTCTTTAAAACGAAACGTGTTTGTGGCATTGTTCCTTCATAAGCATCTACTACTAATAAAACACCATCTACCATGTTCATGATACGTTCTACTTCTCCACCAAAGTCAGCATGGCCTGGTGTATCCATGATATTGATTCGATAATCTTTATAATTAATTGCTGTATTTTTAGCAAGAATTGTAATTCCTCTTTCTCTTTCAAGGGCATTGCTATCCATCGCACGTTCACTAATTTGTTCACGGTCTTCTAATGTTCCAGATAGCTTTAATAATTGGTCTACTAATGTTGTTTTTCCATGGTCTACATGGGCAATAATCGCTATATTTCTAATATTCATACGCTACTCTCCCTTCAATAACTTCCTCATTATATCACAATAATTTCAATTGTCATTATTTATTTTAATATGTCAAAAACAATTTTCAATGTAAGAGTTTACACTTTATTTTTGATTCAAAACTTCTTTTTTTATAACTTCTAATACACCTTGATGATCATTACTTTTAGCAATGCCATAAGCAATATCTTTAATACGTGGAACAGCATTGGCCATAGCATAACTATATTTGACAGATTTTAATAAAGTATAATCATTCATTTGATCACCAAACGCCATACATTCTTCTGGTTTAATATTCAATTCTCTTTGTAAGCGTTTTATGGCAACACCTTTATTAATATCTTCATTTTGAATATCAATCCATTCATTACCTGAAGTTGTTGCCTTAACACCTTTATCTAAACCACAAGCAATATCATCCGCATAACGAATGATTTGATGATTTGGATCATAAATAGCAATCTTCATAATTTCATCATCAATATCATCATAACTCTCTACAAATTGGTAATTACAATAATACGTACGTACCACTGGTTCTAAATGTTTAAATTCATTTAAACAATAGGCACTTTTAACCCCACATAAAATCATATTCAATTCTGGATGAGATTCTACTAATTGAATCACCGCTTGTACTTGTTCTTTTTTTAACGTATTTGTCGCAATCAATTTTACCCCCTTAGCAATATAACTTCCATTTTCTCCTATGAAATACATTTCATTAGAAATCGGTAAAAATTTTTGATACAAACGGAAATATTGGTTCCCCGATGCAATCACAAATTTTATTTTTCTTTTTCTAAGTTCCTCAAAAATATCAAAAAATTCCATTGAAAATCTTTTAGAAGAATCTAAAAAAGTTCCATCCATATCTGTCGCAATTAACTTTATCATTAAACTTATCCCCTTTATCTTCAAAAACATATTAAAGAAATATGATTTATTTTTCAATATTAAAGCAAAAGAAAAGTACAATTTCTCGTACCTTACTTTCCTATCATTCTCTTTATTACTTCTAAATCTTCATTATCATAAACAAAATACTTAAATAATAGGTCATTATAAAATGGTATGGTTATCTTCTCTTTCATCTTTTGATCCTCCTATTATTTATATTGTGTTTTTTTATACGTTTTTCTTTAAAAAAAGAATTTATTTGTTTTGATACAAATAAATTCCTTCTTTAAAACGATTCAAGCCATCTTTTAATCTTTCAAATGGGCAAGCTACATTCATACGAATAAAAGCTTTTCCATTTTCACCATATTCAAGACCATCACTTACGTAAAGTCCTGTTTTCTTTCTTATAAAAGAAGTGAGTTCAACACTATCTAAACATACCTTATGACAATCGATCCATAAAAGATATGTTGCTTCTGTAGGGACCACATAAACATCTTTGATTTCTTTTTGAATAAATGAAATCGCATAATCTTTATTGTTTTGAATATATTGGTTTAATTCATTAAGCCAATCTTCACTTTGATTGAAGGCTGCCTTCGTTGCACAAATTGCAAAACTATTTGGTTCAGCTACTTCATCTGTATTAATTCCACGATTAACTTTATGTCTTAATACCTCATTAGCTACAACAATACAGGCTGTTTGCATCCCTGCCATATTAAAAGCTTTGGTTGGTGCAATACACATAATTGTATTTTCTAAATTTGTTTTTGAAACGGAAGCAAAAGGGATATATTCTTTTTGAGGATTGGTAATATCACAATGAATTTCATCACTTAAAACAATAACATGATGTTTTGCACATAAATCACCAATTCTTTGTAAAGTTTCTTTATCCCAAATTTTACCTATTGGATTATGGGGATTACAGAAAATCATTAATGTTGTTTGACTTAAAGAAAGTTTTCTTTCTAAATCTTCAAAATCAATATGATATTCTTTCCCATCAAAAACAAGGTCACTTGATAAAACATGTCTTCCATTATTTAAAATAGAATTATAAAAAATATTATAAACTGGTGACATAATCAAGACATTTTCACCTACTGTTGTCACTTTTCTTACTACCGAAGAAATAGCAGGAACAACTCCTGTAACAAACATCATCCAATCTTTTTCCATATGAAAATGATGTCTTCTTTCCCACCAATTTTGATAAGCTTCAAAATAATCATCAGGTACCGTATTATAACCAAAGATTTTATGATCCACTCTTTTATGTAAAGCATCTATAATGGCTGGAGCTGTTTCAAAGTCCATATCAGCTACCCACATAGGAAGTTCATTTTCTTTAACATCCCATTTATATGAATTTGTATTAAAACGATTGGTCATCTTTGAAAAATCGTACATCTTTACATCTCCTTTAATTGAATCTTTGTTTGACTTGGATCAATGATTTGATCATCAATAATCATTTCACCAATACTATGTGCACTAATTTTACCAGAAATAGGATTTGTAATACTATCAATATGACTTACAATTTGTGCATCAATATCTTTGCAGAATTCAAAAGCTAGAGTGGTATTAATTAATTTACAATTTACCATCTTTAATCCTTCGATATAACATAATCCTTGTAAACTTTCAATTGTACAATTCACAAAAGTAATATTTTTCGTATTCCATGCAAGATATTCACCAATAATTACTGAATCATAAACCGTGACATTTTCACAATTCCAAAAAGAATCTTTTGAAACAAGTTTAGAATTTCTAACAGTAATATTCTTACCACCATCAAAGCAATAATTTCCTGATAAATTCAAACCATCGATTTCAATATTTTCACTATTCATTCCAAAATAATCACCTTTAGCAACCACATTATGTAACTTAATATCACTACATTTCCATAAGGTTTCTTGAGCATTAACCATATTGACATTTTCTAAAGAAATATGTGTCCCTCTTCTAAAGGTCTTAGGCGCATCAATGACACTATTTTTAATATTAATATGATGAGTATACCAAATACCTGATCTAGCAGTTTCAAGTAAGGTACTGTTTTCTACATTGACGTGATTACAATACCATAAAGGATATTTCCATTTAAAAATACTTCCACTAATATCTATATGATCACTTTCTTTTAAAGGCGATTCTCCATCAGCAAAAATACTATCTTCAACTTTTAAATCATGACTTTTAAATAAAGCTCTTTCTCCTTTTAGATAAGCTTGTTTAACTAATTCCATCTTAATCCTCCTTCATTTGTTTCTTTAACATATATATTAAATAATCTAAACAATCTATTTTCTTTTGTTCCTCATGCAATTTATCTAATAAACAACAACGATGACACTGTAATGATTTTATCAACATCTTCAAATCATCATTATTATATTTTTTAATACACTTTGTAATAAGTTCTTCATCACATCCTGCATCTTTTAAATTCATAATTAATTCTTCAATTACTTCTTTTCCCAAAGCTATCACCACTTTCCTTTATTATTGTAATTCTTTATCTCTATATTATCAAATACCTATAACAAATATATTTCTATACTTGCAAGGCATAACAAAGAGCTTTAAAATAAAAACAAAGGATGTGAAATCATGGAATTTAGACTTCTACAATATTTTCTTGCGATTGCAAGAGAGGAAACAATTTTAAAAGCAGCTGAAAGCTTAAACGTGACTCAGCCCACTTTATCAAGACAAATGAAAGAACTTGAAGATCATTTACAAAAACAGCTTTTCATTCGTGGTAATCGTAAGATTACTTTAACTGAAGAAGGTATTTTACTTCGCCAACGTGCTGAAGAAATTGTCAGTTTGGTTGAAAAAACAGAAAGTGAAATTATGTTATTCGATGAAACTTTAAGTGGTGAAGTATGTATTGGCAGTGGAGAAACGTTAGGCATCGAAATCATTTGTAAAGCCATTCAACGTGTACAAGAAGATTATCCACGTATCCAATTCCATTTATTCAGTGGTAATGAACAAGATGTGACAGATCGTCTTGAAAAAGGTTTAATTGATTTTGGGTTGATTATTGAACCTGCTAATATTTATAAATACAATCATTTATCTTTACCTTATCAAGACTTATGGGGAATCTATATAAACAAAGAACATCCTCTTGCTTTAAAAGAATCGATTACTCCTCAAGATTTAATTGATGTTCCTCTTCTTTGTTCCTCACAAGAATTAAAATATAAACAAATAGAAAACTGGGCCAATCCTTATTTTTCTAAATATCATATTATTGCAACCTATAACTTAATTTACAATGCCAGTATTCTAACAAAGGAATGTAATGGAGCTGTGATTTCTTTAAAAAACCTCATTAATACAAGTGGGGAAAGTTCTTTGTGTTTTAGACCCCTTGATCCACAAATCACTTCATCACTTGCCTTTATTTGGAAAAAATATCGTGTCCTTTCTAAACCTGCACAATATTTTTTAAAAGTATTAGAAGAAGAAACAAAAAAAGCTCATAAATGCTCACAAATTAATAAAAATATGATAAAGTAAAATAAATCATTCATTAAAGAAGGGGTGCCTATGAAAAGAAAAAATAAAGGATTTACTCTTGTAGAAATAATAGTAGTTCTTCTAATTATCGCCATTCTTGCAGCTATCGCTATTCCAGCTTGTCAAGGATACCTTGAAGAAAGTCGAGAATCGCGTGACCTCATCAACGTTCGTGCTGCTTGTACAGATATCATTGCGATGGGAAAAACAGGATATAAAACAGATATTGTAAGAGAAGTAGAACTTACACAAAAGAAAGATGATTGGCAAGCTTTTGATTCTGTAACTATTGCTGGTATTACGCACAAGAAATCAGATCCTGACACTGATAACTGGAAAGGAATTCCTAAAGCCGGTGGTGTTTGTGAAATCTCATACAACAAAGAAAAGAATACTGTTGTTTTTAATTGGAAAGGAAGTAAGGCAGAAGAATCTACTATTGATTTTTCATCGAATTTACATAGTGCATTAAATAATAGCGGTTTATTAGAAAATGATCTTAAAAATAGAGATTTTTTTGAAATTGATTCAAAATGTGATGGTTCAACAATGGTTCCAGAATTAAACAAACAGATTGAAAATAAGAGTTTATTAAACCATGGTACATGGGCCTATTATGGAAACGCAAAAAAAGGAAAAGAATCTGAAAGATATTTATTTTGGACTTCAGTTGATACAGATAAAATCAATGCTAACACACAAATTCCTGTCATTATTAGTACAGCTGATGGAAAATTCTACATTTCATCATCAACGACTGCACGAAAACGAAAAGATAGTGCTCATAAACCATATATAGCGATCGCTCCAACCGGTAAAAGTGGTTCTAGTCAATATAAATCATACATAGATGGAAAAAAACAATACAATACACTTGAAGAGGCTTATAAAGCTTATGCTGATGTTGTAAAAAATGATTATTCTAATTACAAAGATACTTTACCACAATAGTAATAAACATGCCTAAAAGACGCGGTATGTACTTCCAAAGTCTTCACTTACCGAAGCCTGACAGTCAAAAATAGAAAAAGAACAATGAAACAGCAAAAGCTGAAACATTGTTCTTTTTTGTTATATAATTTATATATGAAAAACAAAATGATTATAACGCATTACAACTATCTTTGCCAATAAATTTAGGTATTAATTCGATAAAGATGGCATGGTTGTTTGTTACTAAAAGGAGTAAATCTATCTAAATATTATCTTCTTGATTTCTATTTCTAACTGTTAAGCTATTTTTAGTTTATCACTGGAGGCTTTTTGCTTAACGCTAAAGCTATAGAGTTATCACTCGCAAGCACGTGGTATTAATTTTATAACAAAGTAATAAAAGAGCTCAATTGAGCTCTTTTACTATTATTTTAAATCTTCTCCATTTGTTTCGATAACTTTTTTATACCAATAGAAAGATTCTTTTCTTCTTCTAGCAAAATCACCTGTACCATCATCATATCTTTCCACAAAGATAAATCCATAGCGTTTTGCCATTTCTCCAGTTGAAGCTGATACTAAGTCAATACATCCCCAAGGTGTATATCCTCTTAAATCAACACCATCTAAAACAGCTTCATGCATTTGTTCAATATGACTTCTTAAATAATCAATACGATAGCTATCTCTTACTTTACCATCTTCATCAATTGTATCATAAGCACCTAACCCATTTTCTACAACAAAAATCGGTAATTGATAACGATCATAGATTTCATTTAAAGAATATCTTAAACCAACTGGATCAATTTGCCATCCCCAGTCAGAAGCTTTTAAGTATGGATTAGGAACTCCACCTAAGATATTTCCTTTTCCACCTTCTTTTGATTTATCAGCAGTTTGACAATTTGACATATAATAAGAACATGTATAGAAATCTACTGGACCAGTTGCAAGAATTTCTTCATCGCCTTCTTCCATTTTAATTTCAATATTATTTTCTTTGAAATATCTTTCCATATAATTTGGGTATTTACCACGGCATTGAACATCACTACAGAACCAGTTCATTAAATGATTTTTTTGTTGATTTTCAATTTGATCATCTGGATTACATGTAAGGCCATAACTTGTGGCCATGATTTGCATACATCCTACTTGATAGTTTGGATCAATTTCATGTGCCATTTTTACTGCTAAAGCACTTGCTATAAATTGATGATGTAATCCTTGGAAACGGTTTTGAGGAACGTCTACTTGATCCATAAATTCCATTTCTTTAATTTCATTTAAGATACCTTGTCCTAAAAATGCTCCCATTGCTGTTGTTGCACTATTGATTTCATTAAATGTTAGCCAATATTTTACTTTTCCCTTATAGCGAGTAAAAATAGCTCTGCAGAAATTTAAGTAACAATCAATCATACGACGATCTACCCATGAATTCCATTTTTTTGTTAAGTTAAATGGTACTTCATAGTGAGAAATTGTAATGAGTGGTTCAATACCATATTTTAAACATTCATCAATTAATTCTTCATAGAATTTTAAACCTGCTTCATTAGGTTTATCTTCATCACCATTTGGGAAAATACGTGTCCATGCAATAGAAAAACGATACATTTTAAATCCCATTTCCGCAAATAACGCAATATCTTCTTTGAAGCGATGATAATGATCAATCGCATCATGACTTGGATAGAATGTCCCTTCTTCTAATACTGGTGTAATTCTTTTACTTTTTGTAGCAGTTCCTCCTGTACAAATATCCGGACAAGAAATACCTTTACCACCTTCTTGCCAGCCACCTTCTAATTGGTTAGCAGCTGTTGCTCCACCCCAATAAAATCCTTTTGGAAAACTCATTTTTCTTCCTCCTTGTTTTGATATACAAAATTTCAAAATCCATTATAACTTATTCTTTGAAAAACCGCTTACTTTTTTCAGTATTATAAAATAACTTGACAAATACAAAAGGTGAACCTTAGTCCACCTCACTTGTTTTCTTTACAACGACCGAACACTTTGATTTCTTTCCTTCATACATCAATTTATCGGCTTTTTTAATTGCATCATTGACTTTTGAATTTCCATAAATACCCCCAACAGTAATTGATAATGATAAATCTTCATAATCATCTACTTTTGTTTGTTTTACACATTCACTAATTTGATACAATCGAGTTGTAAAAGCATCATAATGAATATCTTGGAAAATAAGTACAAATTCATCCCCACCATAACGTATAGAGATATCATCAGGTCGAATGCATGATTGAATAGCTTTAGAAACAGCTTTGATCGCTTGATCGCCAGCATTATGACCATATTGATCATTAATTGCTTTGAAATTATCGGCATCAATCATTGCTACTGCTGATACATCATTGATGTATTGAACGTATTCTTCATAATAACGTCGACTATAAGCACCAGTCAAAACATCTGTATAGTACTCTTTATTATAAGTTACGATATTTTCTAAGAATCGTGTTTTTCCATGAGCTCCTAAAATAATATCTTCTTTTGTTTTATAAACAAGTTCTAAGACCCAAGGGCGCTCATCCACTTCTACATACTGCGCAATAATGGCATAAATGTTATAATCAACAAATTCTAATTTAAAAGCTTGCCCTTTTTTGATATACGCTTGCTTAGAAATACAATTGACACAAACATCTTTTCTTTTCCAGTAATCATAACAATTGCCTTCAATAATTTCTATTTGATCATTCTCTGCTTTTGCGGATTGATGTTTTTGAAAATCTATCAAACGAACAACCGTAAAAATATCTTTTAAGGATTCAATAAAATCTTTTATTTCAGTATATGTATATTTTAAAGAAATATTTTCTTGAATATTATGTATAACTTGAATATTGTTGTCTTTAACAAGTTTTCCAACAAATCCTTTATAAACACTTCCATTCCACCGCGTACTTGCTTGTAAATGATACCATTGTTTTTGTTTTCCAATATGTGCATAAATCTTTAAGTCAACCTCTGGATTTAAATGTGTTGTTTCTTTGAGTTTATCCTTAAGTAATTTAATTGTTGATTTATTAAAAAAAGAAAATTCATGATTTTTTGGGTGATAAATTATTTCATCAATTCCTAGATCTTTTGCTGCTTGTGAAGAAATATAAACAGCATCTTTAAATGCATCGTATTCAAATGTCATTTCCTGAAAAAATTTTCTTTTTTGAGACTCATTATTTTTTTCTTTAGGCATTTCACTTCTAAATTGTTTAATAACTAGCTCATCTGTCATCTTTGAAACAACTGCTTGATCTGCATAATTTTCATTTTCAAATAAAAACGCTTTCATTTCTTCACTAATATCACAAAGACATTCCAATAACAGAGGATTAAAAACCCCACATTGCCCATCAACAATCATTTTCATAGCTTGTTCATGACTATATGCTTTTTTATAGCAACGTTCACTCGTAAGAGCATCATAAACATCCGCAATTGAAACAACTTGTGCTGAAATAGGAATTTGATCACCAACTAATCCATCAGGATAGCCATGTCCATCATATCTTTCATGATGCCAACGACATATTTGATAAGCATACTCCAATAAATCATTATTATTGTAGTTAGGAACTGTTTTCAACATTTCTGCGCCAATCGAAGAATGCTGTTTCACGATTTCAAATTCATCTTTTGTAAGTCGTCCCGGTTTATTTAAAATCTTTTCATCAATCGAAATTTTTCCAATATCATGTAAAGATGAAGCTGTACTAATAAGTAAGATATCTGCATCACTTAACTTATATTCGTGCGATTTTTTACCCAATTGTAGTAAAAGCATTTTTGTAATCGTTTGAATATGTTGTATATGTAAACCACTTTCGCCATTTCTAAATTCAACGATATGTCCTAAGACATTGATTAATGTCGTATTATTGTTTACTCTTTTTTGAATTTGTTGTTCTACTAAATGAACCAGTTTCTTTTGTTTTTCATAAAGCATTAAAGTGTTTTTAATTCTTCGGTTAATAATATAACTTTCAAAAGGTCTTCTGATATAATCAGTCGCTCCAAGTTCATAAGCCTTTTCCATAGAAGTCGTATTTCCTTCTGAAGAAATAATAATAACAGGAAGATATTCTAAATAACGTTGTTCCTTCATCTTTTCAAGAACTTGATACCCATCCATATTAGGCATTACAATGTCTAATAAAACTAAATCAATCATTTTATCTTCTTTCATTATTTCTAAAGCTTTTTTTCCATCTTCTGCTTCTAAAATTTGATATTGATCCCTCAATAATTCGCATAAAATTATTCGATTAATCTGGGCATCATCAACAATCAATATTTTCGCTTTTCTTTTTGGCATACACATACTCCTTCCATGACTCATTTTTATCACTTTTTCACATTTTTATTTAGATACATATAGTGATCTGCTTTTTCAATAAATTTTGGAATATAATTTAATGACTCATCATATTTAGCATAACCAATACTCACACTAAAATCTGGTAAACCTTCATGAGATTGCTGAAATAATCTTTGTAAATCATTAAATACAGGCATTATCTCTTCATTTTTATCTCTTTCACATACGATGATAAACTCATCTCCACCATAACGTGAAATAAAACAATTATGTAAATGTGCAATTTGTTTTAATATATCGGCTGTCTTTAAAATGATTTGATCTCCAACAACATGTCCAAGTTCATCGTTTATCTTTTTAAATTGATCAATATCTAATAAAAATAAATAAAGATCTTTTTTTTGATGATTTTCTTTCATTTTCGTTGTTAAATAAATATCCAATTGTTCTCGATTATTGATTTTGGTAAGTGGATCTAATGAAATAAGGTTTTGTTGAAAATAATTATAAACAATAAAAATTGAATATGTGAGTCCTAGATTAAAAATAAGTAAATGATCTACTGTAATTTGAATTAACGCAGTAATAAAAGGAAGAAAAGAAAAACGAGCAATCGCTTTATATTCCTTTTGATATAAGTAATTCTTTGCTTTTTTAGATAAATATCCTGCTTTTATTGAAAGATAAAGGATATAAGCAAATAAAATTAAAAAATAGAATGGTAACAATTTGCCACGATGATAGTTTCCTGCTTGATCAATAACAAAAAATCCATGTGTCCAATAAGAAACCAAAGAAGATCCTATAAAAAAAATAAGTGGAATAAAAGTAAGCACTAAGCGTTTTTTATGCTCAAAAACAGTTGAATGAAATGTTTTTTGAGCATAAATATACCAAGAACAAACAAGCATTGCTAATGAACAAAAATAGAAGCTATTAAATATTCCACTTTGAATCTTATTAAAAGTAAGAAGATGTTTTACATTCATGATCCAAATTGCATCCATAAACAAATAAACACAAGCCCAAGCAATGGTATGATAAAAATAGTTCCTATGATCATTTTGTTCACGATTGATATACATTTGATATAAAATTCGAATCAATAACAATAAACAAAAAACATCCATTTCTAAACTCATTATTTCACTACTCATAATACACCTTCATTCATATCAACATAGCTTTATTATACACTATTTATCGATGTGAAAAAACACCATTATATGCTGTTTATTCGCCAAATGTAATCCCCATTTTTTTAGCACTCGAAACAACTTCACACTCAGGATCAACAAATTTTAATTTACCTGCTGTTTCACTTAAAGGAATCGCTTTGATTTCATTTTTATCAAAAACAACAAGTTTTCCAAAATCTTTGTTTAAAAGAAGATTTGCCCCATATACCCCAAAGCGTGTTGCCATAAAACGATCATAACTACAAGGATTTCCTCCTCTTTGAATATGTCCAGCTAACGCCACACGAATTTCATTAGGAATCAACTCTTGTAATTGTTCAGCGATTTCATAAGCAACCGAACGTCCTTGACGACTTGCAACTTTTGCTTTGTATTTTTTCTTCGATAAAAGACTATCTTCTTCACTAATAGCTCCTTCTGCACAAGCAATGATTGTATATTCTTTTCCTGTTTTTTGATTTTCTTTGATTTTTTTTGCAACCACTTTAATATCATAAGGAATTTCTGGAAGTAAAATCGCATCCACTCCTGCTGCAATACCTGCCTGTAAGCAAATATGTCCTACTTTATGTCCCATGATTTCTACAACGAAAACGCGACTATGGCTTTTAGCGGTTGTTTCAATTTCATTTAAATAGTTTGTTGCAATATCCACCGCACTTTGAAAACCAAAAGTATAATCTGTACCCCATGTATCATTATCGATTGTTTTAGGGAGTCCTGTCACATTTAAACCTTCTTGTGCTAACATGTTCGCCGATTTTAAAGAACCATTCCCCCCTAAAACCACAAGACAATCAAGTTTCAATTTCTTATATGTTTTTTTCATTGCTTCAACTTTGTCAAAGCCATCTTCAATAACACGCATTTTTTTAAAAGGACAACGTGAAGAACCTAAAATCGTTCCACCAACATTTAAAATATCTTCAAAATCACTTAAAGACATCTTTTTATATTTTTCATACATCAATCCTTGATAACCTTTTAAAAAGCCAATAATTTCAATATCTTTTCTTTGTTGGTAAAGTGCTTTTACTAAACCACGCATTGTCGCATTAAGTGCTTGACAATCACCACCACTTGTAAGAATTCCAACTCTCATAAAACTCCTCCTATTTCACATCATTTTTAAAAAAGTATTCTTGACTATTCATTTCTCTATTTTTATTTTTTATACGTTTGTATTTACCATTATTTTCTAACGAACATGCTTTTACATTATCACGAAGCATACAATCAAACATTGTTAGTAACTTATGTTTTAATTTTTCATCTAATACAGGCGCTGCCACTTCAACACGTCTTTCAAGATTTCGTGTCATTAAATCAGCTGAAGAAATATAAACAGTTGGATTATTTTTACCAAAAATATAAATTCTAGAATGTTCCAAATATCTTCCAACAATTGATAGAACTCGAATATTTTCTGTTGCTCCTTCAACACCAGGAATAAGACAACAAATCCCTCTTACAACCATATCAACTTGAACCCCTGCTTGACTTGCTTCAATAAGCTTATCAATCATCTTTTTACTGGTTACCGAATTACATTTAAAGCCAATATAGGCTTCTTTTCCTTGTTTAGCAAGTTCGATTTGTTCATCGATATACTTAAAGATATGACTGATCATACAATGTGGTGCTACCATGAGTAAATCTGTATGATTTTCGGTCTCACCTAAACATAAATGATTAAAGACTCCATTAATTTCTTCTCCGATTTCATATTTAGAAGTCATTAATGATAAATCTGTATAAAGTCTTGATGTTTTTTCATTATAATTTCCCGTACCAATTTGACTAATATATTGAATTTCTTTTTCATTTTTATACGTGATTAAACATAATTTAGAATGCACTTTTAAACCATCTAAACCATAAATCACACGACATCCGGACTCTTCTAAACGTTTCGACCAACCAATATTATTTTCTTCATCAAAACGCGCTCTTAATTCAACTAAAACAACAACTTCTTTTCCATTTTCTGCTGCTTTAATTAAAGATTTTACGATTTTAGAATTCTTTGCTACACGATAAAGTGTCATTTTAATACTTACCACATTTTTATCATTACTTGCTTCATCTAAAAGTCTTAAAAATGGTGACATAGATTCAAATGGATAAGAAAGTAATAAATCTCTTTTTAAAATTTGTTTAATCATTGGTACTCTATTTTCAACGAATGCGTTATTTCTTGCTTCTAAACGTTTATAGAACATACTTGGACAAATATATCTTAAACGCTCTCTTAATTCACCCACAAAACCAAAATCAAGAGGTGAATTATTAATGAAAACTTGATTTTTCTTTAAATTCAAGAAATTCATCAACATAAGTACTTCAAGTTCGTCCAATCCTGGTGTCATTTCTAAACGCATTGGTGAAAGTTTTCTTCTTTGTTTAATTAAGTTTTCCATCATTTCTCGATAATCTTCATGTCCTTCTAATGAATGATCATCTTCATCAATATCCGCACTTCTTGTTACACGAATAAGTGCTTTTTCTTTTACAGTATATTTAGAAAAAATACGTGAAACAAAATGTAAAATAATATCTTCTACTAAAATAAATTTTTGTGGTTGACTTGGAAGTGCAATTAGTCTTTCATCCATCGCATTAGCACAAGAAATAATTCCCATTTTTCTTTTACCTTTTTTCGATTCAAGGCGTACAACGACATACATTTCACGATTATTGATAAATGGAAATGGTTGTCTTTTAGAAATAACTTGTGGTGAGATAAGTGGTAGTAATTCTCTTTCAAAATAATCAGCAAAATAACGGCGGTCTTCTTTGCTTTCAATATCTTTATATTTTATTACTGACCATCCTGATTGTCCAAGTTCCGACATCACATTTTCATAGATACGATCTTTCTTTTTATTAAGATAATGGACTTTTTTTAAACATGCTTTTAATTGTTCTAAACCCGTCATTCCTGTTTTATTGTCTTTGGAATCTGGATAAAATAACATTTGATCATAAAGTGATCCTATACGTACCATAAAAAACTCATCTAAATTTGTTTGATAAATTGAAATAAAGCTTAACTTTTCCGCAAGTGGTACTTGTGGATCTTTTGCTTGCATTAAAACACGATCGTTAAATTTAAGCCATGATAACTCTCTATTTTCTCGGCATACGTTCATTTTTATTCCCCCAATGTATAATTTATACACTCTTTCTTATTTAATATAAAAACATTTTATACTTTCAACAATCTACCATCTATCAAGTTTATGTAAAATTCAAAAAAGAAGAATTATTTCTTCTTAATTTGTCGATTGTAAAACTCATCTTCTGGTACTGGTTTTCCAAAAAGATAACCTTGAATATAATCTGGATTTAATTTTTTGATTTCTTGAAGTTCTTCTTCCGTTTCAACACCTTCAATACATACATTCAATTTCAAAGAATGTGCCATTTCAATAATATAAATCAAAATACTTCTTTCATAATTTGAAGAAAGTGCTTTTTGGGTTAAAACACGATCTATTTTAATATAATGCGGTGTTAAATTGCTTAAACGATATGCATTTGAATAACCTGTTCCATAATCATCCAAAACAAGCGTAATTCCTTCTTCTTTTAATGATGACCAAAGTTTTTTATAATGATATGTATTTTCTAAATAACCTGATTCAGTTACCTCAATCCCTAACAAAGCAGGTTTTAAGTTATAATCTTTTAAAGCTTGTTTAATTTCATCTAAAATACTACTTTTAATAATTTGTACATAGGACAAATTAACATTCATCTTAAATTCAGGAATAAATTCTTGCCACTTTTTACAACAAGCAACCGCTTGTCTTAAAATCCAACGACCAGCAGGAATAATTAAACCAGATTCTTCTAAAATAGAAATAAACTCTGCTGGTGAAACAAATTCAATTTGTTCATTTCTTTTCATTTTAAAACGCATTAAAGCTTCTGCACCTATAAGATTTCTTGTATGTATATCAATAATTGGTTGGTAATAAATATCAAAATTCTTAAAATTGTGATCAACTGCATTTTGTAATTCAACACGAATTTCTCTTCTTCGAATGAATTGTTTATATTTATCTTGTGTAAAGAAATAACAACTATTCTTTCCTTTTTTCTTAGCTTCGTTTAAGGCAAATTCTGAATATTTAATAAGTGTATCATAGTCTTGCATCTCTTTATCAATCTCAACGATCCCTACTGAAATCGTGTAAACCATGCGATAGGCGTTCTCTTCTAAAGCAACCTCAATTGATTTTTTTAATTCATCATAAAGTTCTAAGATATCTTCTTTTGAGTGATTTACTAAGTCCATAATCATAAAACGACCATTTCCTAATTCATAAATCTTTTGATTTTCATTGATACACGATTGCATACACCTAGAAAACTGTTTTAAAATTTCATCTCCACACTTTAAACCAAAACGCCCATTGATTTCTTCAAAATCATCAATACCAATTTGCATAAAATAACCTGTAATATTATTTTTACTTTTAGAAGAAACATACTCCTCTAAACTTGGTTCTCTTAAAAGTCCACTAATATTATCTGCTTTTTGTCTTTTTCCAATTTCATTAACACAACCAATAAGGTATAAAGGTTTATTAAATTCATCTAAAATCACATCACCTCGACAATCGATCCAAACTGGATTATGTTGTCGATCTAACCAACGATAATGTAAACTATGCTCAGTAATTTCTCCCGATTTAATTTTATTGAACTCATCAAATAATAAAGGAAGATCGTCTTCATAAACAAAATAGTTATGGGCTTTTGTTGCATCACAAAAATGATAATTTGGCAAACAAAAACGATTTACGGCATGTTTTGAAATACTATAATAATCATTTTGAATATCAAAAAGATATAAATAATCATCCATACTTCGATTAAATAATTGAATAGCTTCTTCCAATTGTTCTCTTGAAAGATTTATTTTGTTTTTTTTCAAAATAGTTCCTCCTTATCCTTTTTTCCTCTTTGTAAATGTTTTTCCTTTTTTCTTTCGTACATTAATGAATCCGCCAATCTAATGGTATGATTTAAATCAAAAGGACTATTATAGTCAAAGACACTTATTCCATAGGATAAACTGACATAATAAGGTAACTGGTATTTTTCATTAAAATATTGTGTTCTTTCTTGAATTAATGAATCAATATGAATAATAAAATCTTCATTTTTACAAGTAAACGCAATACCAAATTCATCGCCACCTAAGCGTCCAATAACAGCATGTGTTTGAAAAACATCTTTTAGTATTTCACATACTGTTTGAATTGCTTTATCTCCTTGGTCATGTCCAAATGTATCATTGATATATTTTAAATTATCTAAATCTCCTATAAAGAAATAAAGATTTTTAGAAACTTCTTTATATTCTTTATAAAGAAGTTTAATATTTTGAATCAGTCCTCGTCGATTATAAATATGAGTTAATTCATCTGTATTAGAAATACTATTTAGTTCTCTAACAATGGCATTGACATTTAAAGATATCCCAATTTGATTAGAAAGATATTCAAGTGTTTCTAAATCAAAATATGTACAATCCGTCACCAAAAAGCCATAAAAATTTTCATTAGAGTAAATGCTTGTAAGTATTTTATAAGGTTGCTTTGCAAGATTTAAAACATCTTTTAGTAACACATGTGTATTTTTAATAGGCTGTCTTTGGCCATTTTCTACATTTATAATTAATTCCATTGTTTTTGGCATGATAAATGGTCTAAATTCATAAGTCATAACAGGTGTTTCAAAAAGATAAAGCTGTGCATTATGAATACCTAGAGAAGGTATATTATCCGCAATAGCATAAATATCATCATTCAAAGATTCAAACAACATCCCTTTATTCACTTGTCCAATACTTCTCATTCTCCTTGTATAACGCTTTTCTTTTAACAAAAGAAGATAATTATAACTACTAATCATTTGTAAATAAATATATTGTTTAAAAGATTGGAGTTTTATTTTATCTTCCATGTTGAGGTAGTTTTCAGTATTTATTAAAAATGATAGACACAAAAAGAGTCTTTCTAAATCCAAATAACGAATATCATCTTCATTAAAAATCAAATTAATATAATCTCCTATTTGTTGATAAACGCAATGTTTCGTACAATCTTTTACCGAAAGATCCAATAAATAAGTAAAGAAACTCCATACAGTTTTTTGATAATTGGAACTATAAACCAATTTATTATCAAAAACATATTGTGTCATTCCTTGAGCTATATATTCATTACTTTCTTTTTCAGCTCTACAAAAAAGAATAAATTCACCAATTTCAGTTTCTTCATGGTTTTCACAATCAACAGAAAGACGAGGAATAAAATGGGCATCTATATATTGATTTTGTGTAGAACCATTTTTATAAAGATCATAGCCTTGTTTTATTCCTAAATAAGCAATAAAAGAAGCATCCGCATGACAAGAAGCAAGCGGTGGAACCATATGTGTTGATTCTGGTTTATCATCAAAACCAGACACCATAATATCTTTACCTACACGTTTCCCTATTTTTTCTAATTCACGATATAAATAATAAGCAATATCATCCGTCACGCACATAATTCCATCTAATTCAGGATTTTCTTGAAGCCATTTATTCATTAAATTCCCTGAATCAATATTATAACCAGGTGTCGATAAAATATACTTTTCTTCAAAAAGCATATCATGACTTGATAAGGCTTCTTGATAGCCTGCAAGTCTTTGCTTTGCAGTAACCCCACTATCATAACCAGTAATAATTCCAATATGTTGACAATGATTTTTTTCAATCATATAACTTACAGCATCATAAACAGCTTTTTTGTTATTATAGACAACAAAAGGATAATCTTTTATTTGTGAATTTAAAGTAACTACTGGTATATGAAAATATTTTGGAAAAGCCTCTCTTGTTTTTTGATCCGTACGACAAATACTTGAAGCGGGAATAACTAAAAAATCTAAATCTAAATAATTTGCAAAAGCATAGACATTTGCTTTTTGATAATCAGAAGATTGTACAAACGCTACATTTGGATCAACTGAACCACCAAAAAAGATAACAAGTTCTATTCCCAGTTCTTTACACGCTTCATTTGCTCCTCGGCATATTTCCATATTATAATCAGAGGCACTTGTAATCATAAGTCCTGCTTTAATTGAGTGTTCCATTTTTTCACCTCTTTTCATCAATTATAACACAAACCTATAAAAAAGATAAAAAAAAGACCAAATGGCCTTCAAATAAATTCTACAAGTCTTGTATAAATTTCAGAATGTTATTGTCGAAAAATTATTTAAGGAAGAAAAACCTGTTCATGATTTGTCTATGATGTTTATTATATTTTTTCTTAAATAAAAATCAATTTATTCTTATCAAAAATAAAAATAAAAGAAATTACATTGTTAAAAAACTTAATTAACCATCTGACACATTTTTTGATTTAACACCGTTATTATCACTTTAAACTGAGGAGTATAATCTATCACTTTTTTAAAATATTATATACTTGTCTTAAAGAGGTGGATACTATGGCTAAAAATCAAAAAAGGATTCTTTAATTCTTTTAACTAGAAAATATGCAAATTTCATAAGTCATGATAAATAAGATACCATTCATACAATAAGTTATACATAGGTATTCATCTTGCTTACCCCTTTATCATCATATATGATTACACTAAAAAAATATCAAAAAAAGATGTGATTTTTAAAATCACACCTTATTCATCCTCTAATAAAACTTCTCCATTAGATTCAATTATTTCTTTATAACGATAATAAGAATCTTTTAATTTTCTTTCTAGCGTACCATGTCCATCATTAAAACGATCTACATAAACAAAACCATAACGTTTTTTCATTTCACCAGTACCAGCTGATACAACATCAATTGGTCCCCAATATAAATAACCTCGACAATCAACACCATCTTCAATAGCATCATTAACATTCTTTAAGTGTTCTTCAATATAATGAACTCTGAAATCATCATGAATTTCACCTTTTTCATCAATATTTTCATCTAAACCAACACCATTTTCTACAATTAATAATGGTAAATGATAACGATCATATAAAACATTTAAAGTATAACGTAATCCTACCGGATCAACAGCCCATCCCCAAGGTTGAGGTGCTTTATCTTTAAGATATGGGTTATCACGACATGTAAGTCCACCTGTATCTACTTTTAAGTTCACATCACGATCAAATGTTGTTGAACGATAATAACTAAATGATAAGAAATCAACTGTATTTTCTTTAATCAATTTTAATTCTTCATCACTAAATTCTACATTTACTTGATCTTCTTTCCATACTTTCTTTAAATAAGTTGGTACAATACCTAAGCAGAATGGATCTGCCATAAAGAAAATATTCATACGTTGAGCATCTAAAGTTCCAACAACATTTAAAGGATCACAGTTATATGGATAAGTAGCTACTGATGAAGCTGTCATCATACAGCCAATTTGGTAATCTTCACTAATTTCATGTCCTAATTGAACTGTTTTCGCATTTGCGACTAAGATATTATGATAAGCATCCCATTGATCTTGTTTTGTAGTTGAACCAATTGGATCACTAGGATCTTTAGGATCTTTAATTGTTAAAACCCCGCCAGCAACAAGCGGCATTCTAAATAACGCATTGACTTCATTAAATGTAAGCCAGAATTTAACTTTTCCTTTATAACGTGTAAAAACAGTTTTTACATAACGTAACCAAAAATCAATTAATTGAGGATTAGACCATCCACCATATTCAGTAATTAAATGTAATGGTGTTTCATAATGTGATAAAGTAATGACAGGTTCCATTCCTAATTCATTCATGCATGCAAACATATCATCATAATAAGCAAGACCTGCTTCATTTGGTTCAAGTTCATCCCCATTAGGGAAAATTCTTCCCCAAGCAATAGAAGTTCTAAAACTATTGAATCCCATACCTTTCATTAATTTTAAATCTTCACGGTAACGATGATACCCATCTACGGCATCATGTGATAAATAAACTTTATCAGAATTTAATTTCATTTCATATTTTTTCTTATCTTCATTCCATTGAATACCAGGATCTTTAGACATAATACCTACAAGTACATCTGTAACGTTTGGTTGTTTCCCATCTTCCAACCAAGCACCTTCATATTGGTTAGCAGCAATAGCTCCACCCCATAAAAAATCTTTTGGAAAACTCATTTTCTCTACCTCCGTTTTTCTAAATGTATTATAGCACTTAGTAAACAAGGAACTCTTTCATTTCATAATTTGAAAAAATAAGAATTATATTTAATTTTTTTAATCTATGATTTAAAATATTCTTCTATTTCTTTTTCTTCATCTTCAGGAATTTCTAAAAATTGAATTGCTTCTTTAAATGTCATTTGCAATTTTGTCATCATTTTTCTTACATATTCTATATTCTTTCTAATTCTCTCTTTTTGTGTCCCTTTTTCCAACGCTTCTAATTCGATAACTTCTCCTAAATTACACATATCTCTCATCCTTTCTTCAAATTCTTCATCATCCAAGCCATATCCTTTTATTACTTCATTCTTTTCTTGATAATTCAATGTATTATTCAATAATGCGCCTATAGGCATTAGTATTTCATCATAGCTTTCATACTTATCATTAGGACTATGTCCTTTGCTTAAGTATATCATAAGTTGTTCTTCTTTATCATAATTTTCTATTTTTTCTTCATAATTTCCACTTAAATGATTTTCTGCTATTTTGAGTTGATTGATACAGCCTTCTTTACTCTTTGTAGCTTGTGGCATGATCCAAAATGAATACACTTTTTTCATTCCATCATAATTTTCACTATCATATTCTCTTCCCCATTGACTGGAAATCATTCTTGAGCTATAAGCGATGCTTCTTGTGACAAGATGATATCCTGGACTTGTCTTGTTTTGAATTTCAATATTAATGTAGACTCTTTTGGTTGATTGATCTAGCTGTGGTAAATCGATATAGAAATAAATATCATAGCACATCAATCCTTCATCTTTGATAAAAGCTTCTTTATCCATTAAATGAAAATGAGGATTGACGATTTTATCACCAATACGGACTCCTTTAATTAGCTTTTTTATTTCATCTAATGAAAGATGTTTGGCTTCTTCAACAAAACAAGAAATGATTCTAGAAAGCATATAAGGATGTCCTATCAGCATTTTACAATACTGATCGTACATGATTGTTTTATTAGAGCTTGTTATAAAATTTAATTGTTGCATAAGTAGTTCCTCCTGCTATATATATCGTTTATTTTTTTACTTTTTTCTTCTTTTTTTGTTAAAAAAATAAAAAACTTGGAAATTTCATTCCAATAATCTACTTAATATTCTCATTTTGACAAAAAAAGAAGAATCAAAACGATTCTTCTAATATTTATAGAAACCTTCTCCTGAAGACATACCAAGTTTTCCTTCATCAATATATTTCTTTAACATCTTAGCCATACCTTTAAAATTATAAGGAGCTAAAAATGATGGAACCTTCAAATACATAGAAACAATATTATATGCAGTTGTAAGTCCTACTGTATCTAATATTTGGAAAGGTCCTTTAGGAGCACCTGTACCAAGTGTCCAAGCTTTATCAATACTTTCAGGATCACTTATACCATTAACATAGAGATCCATTCCTGAAAATAATAAAGGAACAAGCATTGAATTTAATAAATAACCTGATTTTTCTTTTCTTACAGGTAATGGAATCATTCTTATTTCTTTAGCAAAATCCATAATCAAATCAAAATATTTTTGATCCGTTTGTTTTTGTGCCATGACTTCTGTCATATTATTTTTCCAAATACTATTTGCAAAATGTAAAGATAAATACTTATTTGGACGTTTTGTATATTTAGCGAACTTCGATGGTAATAATGTAGATGAATTCGTAACGATAACTGTTTTTTCTGGTAATAAGTCTGCCATCTTTTTATAAATATCTATTTTTTGTTCAACATTTTCCGCCATTGATTCAATAATTAAATCGGCATCACTGACTGCTTTTTGTAAATCTAATTCTAATTTAATATTTTCATAGGCCTTATTAGCTTTTTCTAAACATTGTTCTTTATCAAAATCTTCATAATCACTAATACCCATGGCCCAATTTTGAGGTGTCTTTCCTTTATCGCTATCCATTAAAGTAATCGTAGCATGATAAACCTCTTTTAAATGATCTAATTTAGGCTGACATCTTCCTATACTTCCTTCACTTCTAAGCCAAATCGTTACATCAAAACCACAATAAGCTGCTTGATAAGCAATTTGACTTCCTAAAACGCCTCCACCAATAACAACAACATTTTTAATTTCCATAGATTCATCCTCCTACCTTTATTTTATCATTTTGTTAAATTATTCACAAAAGATTTTTTACTTTTAGTTTGAACTACATATAAAAAAGAACCCTATTTCTAGGATTCCTTTATACTATTCAGCTTTTGTTGAATTTACTTCTTCAAACATTTGAGGAATTGCATGTTTATCTTCTTTGTTTTTATATTTGAAGTAAACAACTGTTAATAATGAACATACTATTAAGATTCCTGCAAATACTGCAATTTCAACTGAAATTGAAGGAGCTGTCATACTAATTGTTTTTCTAAATCCATCTACACTATAAGTATATGGTACAAATTTATGAATAGCTTTGTAGATAGCTGGACCTGTATCTAATGGATAAGTACCAGCTGAACCACCTAAGTTAACAATCATGAATACAAGTAATAAGAAGTCACCAATAAATCCAGTTGTTAAACTTAACAACATAACGAGTGACATAAATGCCGCCGATACGAGAATTGCAAGTAAGTATGTTAAACCTAAATTAACAGGTTCAAATCCATTAATTAATCTTAAAGCAGTAACCATTACGATAGCTGCTAATGTAGAAACTGTATACATAACAGTTGCTTTACTTGCCCAATATTTCCATGCATTTTCAGCTTTTTTAATACCATGTCTAATTGGATACATTAAAGCAAATGCTAAGCATGTTACATATAAACCAACTGACATCATATAAGGAGCCATTGCATGACCGTTATTTTCAACTTTAGAAATTTCTTTATGACTTGTTTCAACAGGAGTAGCTACCATATCAGTAGTTTTATCTGTTGAATCAATCTTACTTTCTTCTGCACCAGATTTTAATGCACCATTTAAAGTAGTTACACCATCAGCTGCACTCTTAATTCCATCACCTAAAGTATCAGAACCAGCAGCCAACTTACTAGCACCATCACTAATTTGACCAGCACCATCAGATAATTGATTAGCACCATTCATTAATGTAGCATTATTACTTACTAATGTTGAAGTACCTGTAGCCAATTGATCAACACCACTTGTTAAAGCTGTAATTCCTTTAGTTAATTCAGGAACATTACTGTTTAATTTTGAAGTACCATCAGCTAAAGCAGTAGCACCACTTGTTAAAGCTGTATTGTTATCAGCGATTTGTGTTAAACCTTTTTGTAAACTATCCACACCAGCTGTATAAGCTTGAACACCTGCAACTAAAGCATCTTTAGAATCAACAGTTACTTGTTTAATATTTCCATCATTGTCAACAGTTACATATTTACCACCATTAACTTTTGCATTCACTTCATTTAATCCAGCTTGGACTGTTTGAGTTCCACTTACTAATCCTGTAGGAATTTTTGTACCATCTGTTAAAGTTCCACCATTAAGAGCTGCATCTAAATCATTTAAACTTGATTTAGTTGAACTAGATAATGTATTAATTGCTGTAGATGCACCTGTTGTATAAGTAGCAACCGAATCCATATATGAAGCTACACCGTCTTTATATTTATCTACAGGGAAATAATTTGTTAAACCATAAGCAACGATTTCTGCTCTTGACATTCCACTAGTTAATAATTTACTAGCAATTCCTTGTTTTTGAGCATCACCACTTGCATTTAATGTTTTAATTAATGTAGCATAATTATCTAATGATGTTTTCCCATCAGATAATTGAGTCAATGAATCTTGACTTGCTGCCATAGTTTTTTTGGAAGTTTCAAGATTTTCTTGTAATTTTTTTACACCATCAACTACTTGTTGATTTCCTACAACTAATTTTTCAGCACCTTCACCTAATGCTTTAACACCTGCATTTAATGCTGTGTTATTTTCAACCAATTGATTCGCACCAGCTAATGCTTGACTTACACCTGCTGTATAATCACTAACACCTTTATTTAATGCTTGAGCGCCAGTATTTAAATCACTTACACCACTAGCTAATGTAGGAGTAGCACTACCTAAAGTACCAACACCTGTTTTTAATTGGTAAATACCATTATTTACTGCAACAACACCATTTGTGTAATCTTTTAAACCTTTAGTTAAAGTATTTGTACCATCTTTAAATGTTAAAGAACTACTTGCTAATACTTTTAAGTTATCACTAATTGTTTTGTTACCATCTTCTAATTGAGTCATACCATCAGATAATTGTTGAGTACCATCGCTGGCTTCAGCAAATCCATCTGACATTGTTCCAATTGAAGTAAAGATTGTTTCAGCATATGTTTTTGTTACTGAAGCTGAAACTTCAGCTTTAATTTTTGCGATTGCTGAATCATCCATTTTTGATGCAACATAGTTTGTACCTGGATTTGTTGTATAATTTAAAACCATCTTTTTAGGATTTTTATCCAACAAAGTTGTTGCATTCTTTGAAAAATTACTTGGAATTGTAATGACCATATAATAGTCACCATCTTTTAGACCCTTATTTGCTTCTTTAGAATTTACAAAATGGAAATCTAATGAATCGTTGTCTTTTAACTTATCAACAAGTTGATTACCAACATCTAATTTCTTATCATTGTAATCAACTGCCTTATCTTTATTAACGACAGCGACAGGAAGATTTCCACTGTTACCATATGGATCCCACATAGATCCAAGGAAGACAACAGTGTAAATACTAGGAATAAGAATAAGAGCAACTAAAACAATTTGAATCCAATGATTTTTTAAAATGTTTTTCCACTCTTGCTTAATCATAAATATCCTTCTTTCTATCTTCTATAGATATTTTACATCCATAGATATATAATATCTATAGAGTATTATAATTTTTTCAATATATTTGTCAATATTCTTACATACAAAATATAAAAAATTAGCTATAATAAAAAAAGGGAAGGGATTACAATGAGAATAAGAAAAAGTTTTGAACAAGCAATTTGTATTTTATTACTTATTGGAACAAGTGAAGGGCCATTAAAAAGTCATGAACTTAGTAAAAAGCTAGATGTTTCTGATTCATATTTAAAGAAAGTAACAAGACAATTGGTCGTTGCTGGTCTTATTACTTCTAAGGCAAGTAAATTAGGTGGTTTTATTTTAAATAAAAAAATGAATGATATATCATTTTTAGATATTTTTGAAGCAATTGAAGGCAAGGAAACTTTTATTGAAACAACGCATCTTGTTGATAAAGTCTTTGATCCTGCTTTAAATATACATCATACCGAAGATATCATTATGAATCATTTAAATGCTGCAGAGAATCAATACAAACAAAAGCTCAAAGAAATCAATCTTGGTGAGATTACAAATTATGTTCATCAAAATTCTATTTAAAAACAGGTTCAATTAGAACCTGTTTTTTAGTTTGAAATTAATTTTTTAAAATCATTTTTAATAAGTGGTTTTGAAAAATAAAATCCTTGTATAAAATCACAACCATGTTCTTTTAGAAAATCTAGTTGTTCTTTTGTTTCGACTCCTTCAGCAACAACCTTCATTTCTAAACGATGAATCATTTCAATTAATGAAGCAAGAATACTATCATTACTTTGGCTATAACCGATATTACGCACGAATCCCATATCAATTTTAATAATATCAAATTCAAAATCACGAATTGTACTTAATGATGAAACACCACTACCAAAATCATCCATCAAAATCATATTTCCTCTTTGATGCAATGTTGATAAAAAATCATTCGCATTTACTGATAATGAAGAATAAGCTGATTCTGTTACTTCATAATTAATATGTTGGTTTCTTTCATTTTCTAAAATAAGATTCATAATGTTTTGGTTCATTAAATCCATTCTTGATAAATTCATAGAAATCTTAATAGGTATATCTTGACATTCCTTTTCCAAAAACTCTTGAACACTTTGATAAACATATGTATCTAATATAGTGATATATCCACTTTCTTCCAAAGCAGGAATAAACTTACTTGGTAGAATCACTCCATTTGTTGGTGAATGCCATCTTACAAGGGCTTCGGCCGAAACAATTTTTTCTGTTTGAGCATCATAGATTGGTTGATAATAAACTTGAAATTCTTTGTTTTTAATTGCTTCATCTAATTGAATAAGTGACATACTTCTTTCTTCATGGTCACTTTTCATTTTTTCATTATAAACAGCATATGGTTTTAAATAACGATTAGAAATATATTTTTTAGCAAGTTTAGCACGATTACACATATCTGAAATATTAAGTGTTGTTTCGTGCGGAATAAGATAAATACCACATCTTCCATAAATATCCAGTGTAATTGATTCATAATGATATGTAAAATGTAAATACTTTATCAGTTTTTCATAATCTAAATTTCGTTTATTAATTAATAATGTAAATTGATCAGCAACCATTCTTGCAACTAAAATAGGTTTTAAAAATGAATTTTGTAATTGAACAACTAAATCATTTAAAATCATATCTCCTATTTCATACCCATATAAATCATTAATAATTTTAAAATCAACAAGATTTAAATACATAATCGCAAATTCCTGTTGTGTATTTCTTTTAATAATTTCATTTGTTCTTCTAAAAAAGCCTTCTCTTGTATAAGTTTCTGTAACAGAATCTATTTCTAATTCTCTTGTCATATCATCAACAACACAAAGCATAATTTCTTTTTTTGATCAAACCAATAATATGAATAACGTACTACTTTATTTTCTAAATCAAAAACTTTAAAGGAATAATATCCTAAATATTTCATATTATCTTCTAAGTTTTTTAATGATGTATTTTTAATAAATTGTTTTCTATATTTAGGAGCTATTTGATTTTGAGTAACTAAATCAATAACTTTTTGATAATCAATATAATTGTTTTCTTTTATTTCTTTTGTTGCATAATTTAATCTTAAATAAACATTTTGATGTAATATATCAATGAGTGCAATTGCTTGATAATCATTTTTATAAAGTACATTTTTTATTTGTTCATCTATATATTCTTCTGTATTATTACGCCAAAACATATATGCTTGTATATGATTATTAATTGGATTTTTAAAAACATGAACATTTAATTTACAATGTTGAATACATTGATTCCATAAAAAATAATGTTGGATACATTGATATGCTTGATTTGATTGATATTGTTTCAGTAAATGACTTCTTTGTAAAATATCTTGTAATTCATTAACTTCATCTATGTAAGGAATATGTTGATAAATATGTGTTTTTAACCAACTGTCATATTTGATTTTTTGATCATCAAAAAAGATTAAATTTAAATTTTGATCAACTTTAGCTAACATTGTATTATCTGTTAAATCAATACATATACCATATGCAACACTTTCTTTCTAAATTAAAAAATGAATTTGTTCTTGATAAAATTGTAATAACCTATCCATCATATTTTTGTACTCCTTAAAAAAATAACTCTTGTCTATACTTAATTATAGACCTTATTAAAAAAATACAAATGCACTACAAATTAAATAATAAATCTAATAAAATTTCTTTTTAAAACAAAAGGATAGAAAATTAACTCTCTATCCTTATAAATTTTCTTTAATCATTTGGAAAAATAACTCGAGCATCTATTCTTGCCTTTGTTTGGACATCGCATACAGCAATACTCTTTTCTAACTGTTCATAACAATAATTTAAATCATTACTATTAATTGCTCGAATAAATTCTTTAAATTCTGGTATTAATCTTTCCAGCTATTATCAAATTTTTCTTCAACTCCATCATTTAAATGAAGAATAACTTCACCAACTATATTAGGTAGTAATGTTGATTTAATATACCCTTTTGTACCTTGAATCATACCACCATACATACCATGACTATCCTTTACCCCAACGCAACAAGCAATAAATGATGGATATTTTAAAACTAAAAGTCCACTTGTATCAATATTTTTTTCGATGTTACTATAATATTTTGCTTCTACCAGTTTACCAAATAATCCCATTACATAATGCAAATTATAAAGACTCAAATCCATTAAAGTACCACCTACTTTTAATAAATCTTGACGAGTTTGGTAAATATCATCTACAAGGAGTGAAAAATGAGAATAACCAATTCTTTGATTAAAAGCAACATGTTACCTTCTTAGCTTTGAAAAAATTCTATAAACTGATTAGGCGCTAATTAAATATAAATAATGGTTATCTTTTCTAGTTTCTAGATTAATTTCAGCAAGTTCTTTCATTCTTATAGAAGAAGGAATTGCAGTTTTTCACGTAAATCTGCTTTCTCTTTTAATAATGAGTTTTTTGACTAATGATGATCCCAGTTATACCATATAGCAATTATGCATACACAATTCATCATACAATCATCAAACATAAAATCATAGCCATCATAAACTTTAACATGAGATTTATCTTAAAAAGTTCACTTTTCCATTTGTAAGTGCAGCAGTTGTATAAAGTTGATCTTCTTTACAATAAAATAATTCTTTTATAAAACGATAATCTACATTAACAGTATCCAATAATTCCTCATTTTATAAAAACAAAACCATTAAAAGAATTATACCAAACAATAAAAATGAATAATAATGAGAAAATTTAGTTGGTATAATTCTTTAACCCTTCTATTTTTGTTTTTCTTCAATCTCTTTTAACATATCAATACGTACTTGATGTCTTCCACCTTCGTATTCACCTGATAGCCATGCATCAACAATCATTTTTGCAAGTTCAATTCCTACGACTCTTGCTCCAAAAGCTAACATATTTGTATTGTTATGTTGTCTTGATAGAAGTGCACTATAAGGTTCACTACAAGTTACACAACGAATACCATTGACCTTATTAGCTGCTAATGAAATTCCTACACCTGTTCCACAAATAACAATCCCTTTATCAACTTCTCCACTGACAACTGCATTTGCTACCGCTTCACCAGATATAGGATAATTAAATCTTTCTGTGCTATCAGTTCCATAGTTAATTACTTCATAGCCATATTTTTCTTCGATATATTTTTTGATTTCTTTTTTGTATTCTACTGCTACATGATCATTTCCAATTCCAATTTTCATTTTTATAATCCTCGCAATTCATTAATAATTTCTTGATAACTTTTATCTTTTCCAAATAAAGCACTTGTTCCTAGAATAAATCCTTTAACACCCATTTTTGATAACATTTCAATTTTTTCTGGAGAACATGCCCCATCAATCATGACATCATATCCACCATAATTCTTTGCTTCATCAACAAACTTTTTGAATTTTGGTGTAACAAAATCTAAATACTTTTGCCCTGCAAATCCTGGATTGACACTCATCAACATGACATAGTCACATAGATGTAATAAGTCTTTGACTGTTTCAAAAGATGTTCCTGGATTGATGGCAATTCCTGCTTTAGCTCCTGCATCCTTGATCATTTGTAAAGTTCTACAAGCATGTGGATCAATTTCAGGATGAATATAGATAATTTTTGCTCCTAAACTTGCAAATTTCTCAACATATTTAGATGGATTTTCAATCATCAAATGAACATCGCATGGTTTTATTGCTGTCTTACAGATATATTCGATATCTTGTAATCCCATTCCAAAGTTAGGAACGAAGCTTCCATCCATAACATCTAGATGGAAGATATCGATTCCTCCTTCTTCTAAATCTTTTATTTCTTTTTTTAGTGATGCAAAATTTGCACACATCATACTTGGACATAATAATTTTTCCATATTAGCTCAAATCTTCTCCGTTACTTTCTATGACTTTTTTATACCAATAAAATGAGTCTTTTTTATAACGATTAAACGTACCATTTCCTTCATCATCCATATCTACATAGATAAAACCGTATCGTTTAGTAATTTGACCACTTGATGCAGAAACAAGATCAATAGCGCTCCAAGTAGTATATCCAATCACATTTACTCCTTCAGTAATTGCTTGTTTCATAGAATTTATATGTTGTCTTAAATAATCAATACGATAGACATCATGAATTTTATAGTCATTGGTCAATACGTCTGTTGCGCCCAATCCATTTTCAATAATTAATAGAGGCATTTGATAGCGCCCATATAACTCATGTAATACATATTTTAAACCATCTGGATCCATTGCCCAATCCCATTCGCTATATTGTAAATATGGATTCCTATTGCCAATTGATAAGTTACCTTTTGCCATATCTTCATCAACTTTATGAACTGTTATACAGTTACTCATATAATAAGAAAAAGCAATAAAATCAACCTTTCCGTCCAATAAGTCTCTTTCATCTTGTTGTTTTATATCTAAAGTAATACCCAACTTATTCCAAATATTTTGAGCATAGTATGGATATTGACCACGAACTTGAACATCTGTTGTGTAGTAACACATATTTCTAAATGTTTCCTGACTTATTAAAACATCCTTAGGATCACATGTTAAAGGATAATATGCCAACGAACTAAACATACATCCTACTTGATTTAAAGAATTAATATCATGTGCAAGTTTTACAACTTTTGCACTTGCAACTAATTGGTAATGCAATTGACTAAAATTATTTTGTGATACTTCTCTTGGCAAATCATATGGTAAAAATGAAGGTATTGCTAAAGAATTAATTTCATTAAATGTCACCCAATATCTGACCAAATCTTTATATTCTTTAAAACACACCTTTGCAAATTGATAGAATTCCTCAATCATTTGACGATTACTCCATCCACCAAATTTTTCTTCTAAATAAACAGGGATATCATATTTATGTAAAGTTACTAAAGGTTCAATATCATACTTTTTACATTCTTTTAATACGTTATAATAGAATTCAACGCCCTTTTTATTAACCCCATTTTCATATCCTTTAGGGAATATCCTTGCCCATGAAATAGATAAATTCAATGTTTTTAATCCCATTTCACCAAATAAGGCAATATCTTCTTTGTATCGATGATAAAAATCTACAGCATTATGGTTAATATAATAATAATTATCATGCATATCATAATGGTAATTAGATGGTAATGTAGCAAAAAAAGGATATAATCCCTGATTTCCATTATCATCCACATATGTTTTCATGCGCATCCCAGATTGCGAACCAACAGTTCCATAATCTGATGTAATAGGGGTTTTTCCATCTAGATTCCACCCGCCCTCACATTGAGAAGCAGCGATATCTGAGCCCCATAAAAATTCTTTGGGAAATTTCATATTAATATCTCCTAACTATTTTCTAAATTTTTTTCTCCATATAAAATAAATGTAACAACAAATGCAACTATGCAACCAACAATAGTACCTGGAAATGAACGTACCAAGTTATTAACTCCACCGGATAATAGCGCAGTCCAACCAATAAAATTTGATGATGATAGAGCATATACACCTACGTTAAGCATACGGTGTATTCCTCCTGCTATTGCCATACCTAAACATGGAGCTAACATCAATTTGAAATTTTTCATATATATACCAAATATACTTGGTTCCATTACTCCACCAACAATGGCAGAAATTGCACATTCTCTACAAGTTAATTTTGTTTTTTTATTTTTTGACTTAAAAGAAATCGCTAAATCTGTTACTGCAACAATCAAAAATTGACTAGCAAATTGAGCAGGAAGTAACGAATAGTTTACACCCGCTGTAAAAAGATCCATAACAAAAATTGCGCCTAATGCTTGATGTAATCCAAATGCAACAAATAATTCATATAATCCAGAAACAATAAATGCTACAAGTACTGGAGATACAGATTCTAACATTTGAATAGGTGAAGCAATAACATATCCTAATGAAGTTCCTAACGGTGTAATAACGTATAAACAAATCGGTAAACAAATTAACAATTCTAAAATTCCTACAAAAACAAATTTGAACATATCAGGAATAAATCTATTTAATATCTTTTCAATTTTTGACAATAGCCAAATTTCGATAATAACAGGAATAATTTGAGTATTTAATGTAATTGCCATTGGAGCTGCTCCAAATATATTTAAAGTTCCTTCACTTACTCCTGTCATCCAATCAGAACTTAACTGAATACAAATTAGTACTAATGCAAATATTGGTGAACATCCAAATTTTTTTGACGAAGTATAAGCAATAAGTACTGGAACGAAAAATGTGATAGCATTTTGTGCAATTGTTAAATAATTGTAAATACTTGATTTTGTACTAACCAAATTTAAACAAGTAGGTCCAATTATCGAAGTAATTGCAGCGAACATCCCCATTGCAATAAACGCTCCTAAACAAGGAACAATACACTCTGTCATAGTTGTTAAAATATTTTTAAAAACGTCTTTAATATTCTTTTTTTTCTTAGGTACATCTAAATTTTCATTAATAGCATCACTAGCAATAAAATTTCCTTGTTTACAAACTTCGTCATAAACTCCATTTACTGCTGTACCAATAATAATTTGCAATTGTTCTCCAACCCACAATCTTCCATTAGTACCATCTAATTCATTTAATTCTTCATCTCTGACCAAACTTCGATCTTTGACATTAAAACGCAAACGTGTCATACAATGTTCACAAAACGAAATATTCTCTGCACCACCGACTAACATTAAAATGTTTGCAGCTAGTCCTGCATAATCTTTTTTTGTCATAATTTTTCCTCTCTCTTTCTTTTTTTATTTTATCAACATATTCGCGCGATTCTATGTTGTTAAAATCCATTAAAAAACCTCAGGCATTAAAAATTCTACAATAGCAAAATTTTATATACCTGAGGTCACGCCCACTACGCAAGGTAACGCCCTCTATCGATTGCTTAGACAATCTTCTCTTGTACACAATCTATTAACATGCAATATCAAATATATCTTTTCATCATCTGTTAAAACACATTTCATTGCATCTTCTAAATAAATAGTTATTTTTTCGACTATTCTATTAGTTTTTGGATAACATTTTATCAAAGTATCATACATTTCTGAGTTCTTTGAAAATATATATTTTCCTTTTTTTCCTCTTTTAAATAAATAATTCATATGTGAAACAAAACGTGAATAATTAAATCCATTCTTATCAATATTTATTTTTAAATATTGTTCTATAATTTTTATGATATCCTGTATCATATCTTCATTTCGTTTTTCTTCATTTCTACCAACAGATATTTCTGCATTAATGATATGCAAAGCTATCATTCCTGCTTCAACTTCTGGTAAAGATACGCTTAACATTTTATTAATTGTATGCAATCCAAACAGTCCTACAGCATATTCATTTTCATACAAGTGTTCTACATCTTTAAATATTGGTAAACTAATATCTATATTCTCTTCATACCTTTTTATTGCAAAATTAATATGATCTGCCAAAGTAAAAATAACATTAGGATTTATTGTTTTTTTCAAATGGCTTCTACAATAATCAATTATTTTGATAGAAACATCTAAAATGTCTTGAGAAATATGAGCTATCATATCTACATATTCAGTTTTAACTTTATAGTAAGTCCTATCTATTTTTGATAATTCAATTATATCATTATTTTTTTTCTTAAATCCTATTCCTTTTCCAAAAGCAACTACTTCATTTTCATTGTTATCTAAACATATAACAACATTATTATTAATGGTTCTGAGTACTCTCATAATATTACCTCTTTTATTAATTCTTTGTACATTCCATTATTACTGAGTCAGTCGTCACATCTGTTATATTACTTTTGAAAACTTTATATTCTGAATTAGTAACAACTATTGGTGTTGTTAAATCTATATTCCTTTCTTTCATAAATTGTCTATTTATTTTTAAAACTGGTGTTCCATGTTTTACCCTATCGCCTTCTTTTATTAAAAGTTCAAATCCCTTTCCTTCAAGTGATACAGTATCTAATCCTATATGCATTAAAATTTCTGCTTTATTATTTGCTTCAAATCCAATCGCATGTTTAGTCGAGGCAACCAATTTAACTTTCCCATCTAATGGCGCAAACAAAGTATCTCCTTCAAATATTAATCCTACTCCTTCACCCATCATTTTCTTTGAAAAAACAGGATCTGGAACTTTTGATAAGTCTACAACTTTTCCATTTGCCGGTGCATATATTACACATTTTTTCTTTTTTAATACGTTAATCATATTCTTTCTCCTTATTATATAAATAAAAAACTCTTCAAAGGCAACATAATAAAGTATAAAAATACTTTTATTATGTCAAGCCTCCAAAGAGTTACATTCCTAAATCACAAAGAAATACTAACATTCTATGATGTTTTTGTCAATATTTTGTTAAAATTTATATTAACTTTATATTTATATTATTCTCATTTTTTATTCAATATTTTAAATCATCACTAAATCTAATAAATGAATCCCATTTCCCTTTCCAAGTAAAATACCTTTTAAACAACGATTACATGTACATATTACTTGAATACCTTGAAATTGTTGTACATAATCATACATATATTTTTCTTGTATCTCTTTAGAATAATGAGATAAATGGTTATCTTTCAATTCTTTATTTTCATAGTGGAGCGTTCCACAATAGATAGAATTTTCTTTATTCTTTTCAATTTCAAGTACCTCAATATTCATTTTTTTTAAAAGACTTCTTACTGCTTGATGTATTTCTGGATGATTTCTATCTCTCCAACAATCTTGTAAATACATCTTTTGACCATGATAATCAGGAAATTTAAAATCATCTAATTGATCTAAATATTGCCATAAAGACATTGTATTAACTTGATTTTCTATTTGACCTCTACACGCTTGACAAACATAAATACCAATATCTTCTTCATTAAATTTTCTTTGATCAATTTTACAACATTTTGCAATATCCATCTTTTCTTTTAAATATTCTCTTACTTTTTTTGCTGTTTGTGGACTTGAAATAGCAAAATTACAACTTGGATAATAAATATACATTCTCTTTCCTCCTATATCATTTGAATAACAACCTCACTGATTCCTGCAAGAACCATAACTAAAATTGGATTCATTTTATATTTTCTAAGTAATATTAAACAAAGGATAAAAACAATAATTGCATGGTATCTTATATAAGAAATACCAATTAATGAATCTTTAAAAAATGAAAAAATCAAAATACTGATTCCACTAATCGCAATCATCGAAACAACCGCTGGTCTTAAATAAGAAAGAATTGTTTTCATTACTTTCATATCTTTATATTTTACATAAAAATAAGCAAGTAATGAAACAAGGATACATGAAGGTAAAATACAACCAAAAGTAGCAATAAGAGCACCAGGTAAATGAGCTACATGTTGTCCAACAAATGTTGAAGAATTGACCGCAATGGGTCCTGGTGTCATTTGGGAAATCGTAATAAGATCCGTAAATGTATTCTGACTGATCCAATGATAGGTGGAGATTACTTGTTGACTAATAAGAGGTAATGCAGCATAACCACCCCCAAAGCTAAAGAGTCCTATTTGGAAAAATGCCCAAAATAATTGTAAATAAATCATGCTCTTTCCCTCCTTATAAATAGCTCAACAAATGCAAGTAAAATACATCCTAAAATAATGTACATAATATTCACATTTAAAAAGTAATTTAAAACAAAAGCTCCTATCATAATTAAAATATTTCTTTCTTTATGTTCATCCATGACACTTAAGGCCATATCATAAACCACACTTACGATAATCGCTCCAATTCCAGCACGCATTCCAAGAAGAATTGCACTGATGATTTTATTCGTAATAAATATTTTATAAAAATAAGCAATCACACTAATAATAACGATTGGTGGAATGATTGTGCCTATCACACAAACAATAATCCCTAAAATTCCTGCCATTTTATATCCTAAAACAATCGCTCCATTAACAGCTATTGCTCCTGGAGCACTTTGTGCAATCGCTACTAAATCCAACATTTCTTTTTCATCAATATAATGAAGTTGATCCACAAATCTTTCTTTTAATAAAGAAACAATCACATAACCTCCACCAAAAGTAAATGCTGATAAATAAAGTGTAGAGGTAAACAATTCCATTAATAATTTTCTTTTTTCCTTCATTTCTATCACCTATTTCATCTTAATACACATTGATTCATCTGTAAAATATTATATAATAATATTATACATAGGTATTTACCTATATAAGGAGGCATTATGACATTTAGACATCTAGAAATCTTTATGAGTGTTTATCAAAATCGAAGTATTACTAAAGCATCCAAAGAATTACACATTAGCCAACCTTCTGTTTCATTAGCTATTAAAGAATTAGAAGAAAAATATCAAACACCCTTATTTGATCGTATGAACCGTCAAATTTATCCTACAAAAAAAGCTCATCTTTTATATAATCATTCATTACAGATTCTTTCATCTCTTGAAAATATGGAAAATGAAATGTATGAAGATCATGTAGAAAATATTTCTTTTGGTTGTAGTGTCACTATGGCACAAGTTTTTTTACCTCAATTATTAAAAAAATTAAAAATGATTTATCCAACTATTCATTTTCATATTATCGTTAATAATCTTGAATATATAGAAAATTTACTTTTAAAAAATGAACTTGATTTTGCTTTAATTGAAACAACACCGCTTCATCAATTAAAAAAAATAGCCTTCTATCAAGATGAACTTGTTATTATTGTTCATCCAAAACATCCTTTATTAAAAGTAAAAGATTTAAAAGAACTAGAACATTATGATTATTATTCACGTGAAAAAGGAAGTTCTATTTATGAACTTGTTCATAGTTATTTTATAAGTCATGATTTAGATATTGTGCCAACTATTGAATGTACAAATCCTCATGCTTTAATTGAACTCGTTAAACAAAATGATGGCTTTTCGATACTTCCTTATTCTTTAGTTAAAGAATCAAAAGAAATAACTTATTTAAAAAATAATGATTTTCAAATACAAAGAACGTATCATATTGTCATGCACAAAGACAAAAAACTCCTTCCTCTCTATCAAGAAATATTTGAGCTTATTAAAAAGGAATAATGACCAAAAATCATTATTCCTTTTATTATTTAGCTTTAATTGCCCAACGCATTTTTGTTGATTTAGCTCTTGAATTTCGATGACATTCTTCTTTAGTAGGTCGTATTACATTTCGACATACATCTTCATAAACACCACTATTTTTCATTTCTTTAAAAGTCTTTTTAACAATACGATCTTCACCTGAATGGAAAGTTAAAATAGCTACTCTTCCTCCTGGTTTTAAAATATGAGGTAGTTTTTCAACAAATTCATATAAAACTTCAAATTCTTGATTGACTTCTATTCTTAAAGCTTGAAAAACTCGAGCTGCTGTTTTATTAACAATATCTTTTCTATTTTTATCTTCAATAAAATTTAATGTTTTATCAATGATTTTATAAAGTTGACGTGTTGTTTCTACTTCCATTCCTGAACGAATAAAAGAATATATGTTTTTAGCTAAAATATCAGCATAAGGTTCATCAGAGTTTTCTAATAAAATATTTTCTAAATCTTCTCTAGATAACTCTTTTAATATCTGAGAAGCGGGTCTTCCAGCTTTAGGATTTAATCTTAAATCTAAAGGTCCATCTTTTTTATAAGAAAAACCTCTTTCTGGATTATCAATTTGCATTGATGATACACCTAAATCTGCTAAAACAAAATCAAATTGTCCATATTTTTCGCTTACTTCATCGATATTTCTAAAATTCGTTAAGACCGATGTAAAAATATTTTCATCAAATCCTTTATTTCTTAATCTTTGTGTTGTTTTTTCAATTTCAATTGAATCAATATCTAATCCATAAACGTGACCTTGACCTTCTAATTTTTCTAACATTTTAGAAGTATGACCACCATAACCTAATGTACAATCTAAACCAACTTGTCCGGGTTGAATATCTAAAAAATCTAGAATCTCATCAACCATAATAGAAATATGCATTCCTGCTGGTGTACTTCCTTTAGAAATAACTTTTTCAATCGTTTCTGGATATTTTTCTGGATTTAATTCTTTGTATTTATCTTCAAAATTTCTAGGGTGTGTCCCTTTATATCTTTTTCTTCTTTTATGTATTTGTTCACTCATAATTATTCCTCATCTCTTTACTCTTTATAATATAACGAATAATCTTTTAAGAAACAATAGAAAGATAACAGACTTATTATTAGCAGTAGTAAAAATATTTTTTCTATTTTGGATATATAAAAAATAAGTTTTTATTCTATTGGTTGTTGATAAAAACCACCATAAAAATTTTCAGTTTTTATAACATTAACTATCAAATCAGGATCCACATCTTTCATTAAGTCTATAATATCTTGGACTTCATAACTTGAAACCACTGTATGTAATAAATTCATTGGCTGTTTTGAATATCCTCCAATAGCCTCAACACAAGAAATACCATGACGATAATATTGGATATAGGCCTCTACAATTTCTTTTGATTTTTTTGTTGTTATTTGTAATGTTACACGTTCATAACGATGGTAAAAAGAATCGATTGTTTTTGTTGAAATAAATTGAAATAAAATAGAATATCCTGCATGGATCCAACCAAACATTGATCCAAATATCATAAGAATTAGAGTATTAAAAACAAAAACATATTCCCATATAGATTTACCCTTTTTATTAGAAATATAGAGAGCAATAAAATCTGTCCCTCCAGTGGAAGCATTTCCTCTAAGTACAAGAACTGCCATTAATCCATAGGAAACTCCCCCAAAAGTAATATTTAATAAAATATCATTAAATAAAGGTTGAAATTGACACACTTTTAAAAACAAACTCGCTAAAAATACTTGTAGTAATGAAAAAAGTGTAAATCTAGGGCTAATATTTTTATAGCATAAAATAGCAACCGGTACATTTAAAACAATCATGCCTAATGATGTTGAAAACGAAAAGCCAAAATAAGTAGAAGTAATTTTCTCAATAAGAATAGCTACCCCTGTAAATCCACTTGATAATAAATTTGCAGGTTGAATAAAGACTTGAATGACATACGCTTGACTTAACGCAGAAATCAAAACACAAAGAAACGTTACCAATGTTCTTGCTTTTTTATTTTTATTTAGTTTTTTTATCATATATACTTTTCACAATTTTTTCAACTAATTCCTTAGAGACAACATCATAATCATTTTCATGAGGAACAGGGGCATAAGCATAAGAGACCTCATGTCTGTGTGTTGTTGCATCATTGACCCAATCTTTACAAGAACTATGAACTTGATTAATTCCTGTATACTTCATCATTTCTTTGGCGTTACTTGCATTCATGCCACTTCCTGCAAGAATTTCAATTTGACTTCCATATTTTTCTTGTAAATTTTTAATTAGATCTTTTCCATCTATTGCTTTAGGTTTTAACCCACTTGTAAGAATACGATCCACTCCTAATTCAATTAATAATTCTATCGAAGTATAGGGATCTTCAACACAATCAAATGCACGATGAAAAACAACTTCTCCTTGATAACTTTTTATGATTTCTATCATTTCTTTTGTTTGTTTAATACAAATAGAACCATCTTTATTTAAACAACCAAAAGCTATTCCATCGGCTCCATTTTCTAATAAAGACTTTGCATCTTCTTTCATCACTTCAAATTCAATCTCGTTATAACAAAATCCTGCTCCTCTTGGTCTTACCATCGTAATTACTTTTAAGTTTGTATTCTTTTTTGTAAGTTTTAAAGTTGCTAGAGATGGTGTTAAACCGCCTAAATGTAAAGCATTATTAAGTTCAATGCGTTTTGCTCCACCATGATAAGAATTTAAAGCATCTTCATAACTTCCACAACATATTTCGATTATTCTTTCCATACTCTCTCCTATAACATTCCTAAATAATAAATTCCTAATGCATATATTTTTGCATTTGTATTCAAATCCTCAATTTTCATCCATTCATTTGGTTGATGTCCAATACCTTTTTGACCCGGAAAACTTGGACCAAAAGGAACAATATGAGGCATTAATTTAGCGTAAGTTCCTCCTGTAGTGGTAACAGGTGTTCCATCTAAATGCGTTATTTTTTCATAAGCCTTAGACAACAAAGAAACCATTGGGCAATCTTTTTCAAATTTTACAGGAAAATAATGTTGAACACATGTTACTTCCATGTTTTTTGCTTTTTCTCTAATTGTTTCAACAATTGTTTCTAGCGTCATATTTGCAGGATAAGAAAATGTGACCGAAAAAACAAGTTTACTTTTTTCATGTTTCAATACAAAATTACGCATTTCATTTATACCAAATTCTTCATCTTTAAAATCTAAACCGAGTTTTTCTGCATTCGTATTAGCATTTAAAAAATAGTTATTAATAAACAAAAAAAATTCATCAACTTGTTTTTCTTTAGCACTTATTTCAATAACAGCTCTTCCTCTTTCTGCATAAACCACAGGATACTTACAGTCCGGTGTCCACCCCATGACTGGCGGCTTTTCATGTTTTAAATAATACTCTAAATCTTTAAATCCAGTTTCTTCATCACAGCCAAAAATAATTCTTACAGGCTTATGAAGTTTAATATTTAGTTCTTTAATCGCATATAATGCATACAAGCATGTCATAATTGGACCCTTGTTATCTAATATTCCTCGTGAATAAATATATCCATCTTCTTCATACGCACTAAATGGGGGATGTTTCCAACCTAAACCTGTAGGTACAACATCTAAATGTCCAATAATGCCAATATAATCTTCACCTTTACCATATTGTGCATATCCTATATAATGATCTAAATTTTTTGTTTCAAACCCTAAAGATTGAGCAATTTCTAAAACCTTGTCAAGTGTTAAAGCAATATCTTTACCAAAAGGTGCCCCTTGTTGAAAAGTTCCTTCAACACTTGGCATTTTTACAATCGTTTTAATATCCTTAATCATTCTTAAAGAAAGCATATCTATTTTTTTTATAATTTCTTCTTCCATACTATTTTTCCTCTAAAGGTGCCATCCTTGTTTTCATATAATGATCAAGCCATTCTTGACTTGCAACTTCATGAATACATTTTCCATCTTTATTTTTTGTAAGATAAACAATTGGTTCTTGATTTTCCGTTGCCACCGCAAATGAAAATCCTTCAATATTAGTTGCAACTCCCCATTCTCCTTTATTATTCATTGCAATTAACGATAGATCCCCTGCATGACCTCTTCTTTCTTTTAAACGATGATCAAGTTGATTAACTGCTTTTTCACAAGCTGCTTGAGGGTGCATACCTTCTGCCATTAAGCGAACGATTTCATAAGAAATACATCCTTTCATTAGATCTTCTCCCAATCCAGTTGCTGAAGCTCCACCTACACTTGAATCAACATAAAATCCTGAACCCGCTATTGGTGAATCTCCAACACGTCCTTTTTTCTTCATAAATAAACCACTTGTTGAAGTTGCTGATGTCATTTTCCCTTGTTGGTCAAGACATACCATACCAACTGTATCATGTCCTGCATAAGGTTTTATTTCTTGTTCACGGACTTCTTTCACTCTATTTCTATAATGAATTTTAGCGCGGTCTGTAAGCATATTTTTACGTTCAAAGCCTTCTTTATGAGCAAATTTTTCAGCCCCTTCTCCAACTAAAATATTATTTACTTTTTCTTTAGATAAGCGTCTAGCAATTGATACCGGATTTGCAAAATCTTTAATAGCCGCAACTGCTCCAATACTTAATGTATTTCCATCCATATAAGCTGCATCTAACTCTACTTCCATTTCTTCATTAGGAAGTCCTCCATAACCAACTGATTTATAATAAGGAAAATCTTCAACTGCTTTTATTGCTGTTTCTATTGCATCTCCTGCATCTCCTTTTTCTTGTAAAATATGGCTTGCTTCACTAATTCCTTCAACAGCCATACGCCATGTTGCTATTATTCCCCACATTTTCTTTCCTCCTAGTAGAAAGGATGCTAAACAGCATCCTAAAAACAAAATTTTTCTTTAAATTCTTCAATTTCTTTTTCTTGGTAAAGAGCCTTTGCAAGAACACACATTCCCTCTAAAGACTCATTTAAACCTATACCACCCTTTTTAGGTGTTTTAATAATACATAATTTATCTTTATATTCGTTAATCGTTTCTTGATTATCATCTGACATGGCCGCAATTGCTTTAGAAGATGTATTTTGATTAATATCGTAAGCAATTCTTGCTGCCATTTTTCCATAATTCAAATAATTAAAACAAGGACCACACATTACAACATCAGGTTTTAATTTATTCACCATTGCGCATAATTTTCGACTTACTTCGTCAGGATTTTTTAGATACGTCCCGTCTCCACAATAAAGACATGCCACGACTTTTCCATCTACTTTCTTTAAAAATGGTTCCATCATAACTGCCGGACCAACAGCTTCCTTTTTTGCTCCTAAAGGAATATCATGATCGTCTTTAATACCAGCACCTGATTGAATTTGGTCATAAATCATGATTATTTTCATAAATTTTCATCTCCTACAAATCATCAAATGAAAGATCATCTAATGAAATATCATCCTCTTCTTCTTCATCATTTTGCATATTATTTTCTTCTTCAAGATATTGTTTATCCATTATTTTAATAAATGGCATATAGATAAAGATTCCTAAAATTAATAACAACACTTGTAAAAGAGCTCCTGCCCAATTTGTTGCAAGGAAACCAGAAATAACAATTGGTGTTGTCCAAGGAATATTAATTCCAGAACAAATTGGTACTAAATTCATAGCCATTGCAAAATATGAAATAACAATATTCACTGTTGGAACTAATACAAAAGGTATTAATAATGTTGGATTCAATACAATTGGTAATCCAAAAACAATTGGTTCATTAATTCCAAAAATACCAGGAACAAAAGAGAGTTTACCTAAATTTGTAATACGTTTTGATTTACAGAATAAAAGCATCGCAATAACTAATGATAAAGTAGATCCTGCTCCACCAAAAGTAGCAAATAAATCTTGGAATTGTTGGCAAATAATATGATGTTCACCAGCAATATTTCCTGCTGATAATGTTTGTAAAATTGGATTGAATACGGCACCAACAACCGAACCACCATTTACTCCAAAGAACCAAAATAAATGTAAGAAAATATAAGCAACAACCATTGCTCCTAATGTATCTCCTAAATTTAATAATGGTGTTTGTAAAAATTCAAAAATAATTTGGAATACATTTGTACCTAAAAAACCAAATAATAAGTTAATTGTAAAGAATACGATCATTACCATCGCCGCTGGAATTAACGCAGCAAATGATTCTTCAACTGTAGGTGGAACACCTGCTGGCATTTTAATTGTCCAACCTTTACGTTCCACATATGTATAAATATGGACTGATAAAAAAGCACACATAATTCCGACAAAAATACCCTTTGATCCTACCCAACCTAAAGGAATACCACTTAAACTTACATCAACTGCTTTACCTGCCACATCAACACTACCGCTAATTGAATATGGCATAATTAAAAACCATGAAACAACGGCAACGGCTGCACCAAATATCTTATTTGTATTCATTTTTCCAGCAAAGGAATACGCTATACCAATTACAGCAAAGATTGCCATAATATCAAAAGTAGCCCCTGCTGGTTTTGAAATAAAAGATGCTAATGTCTGTCCTGTTGAAGAATTAACCACAGTTGTTTCTAAAAAATTAATCCAACCTTGAATTGGAAAGTTCGCTATCAATAAGAAGATAGAACCTCCAATTAATAATGGAGTTGAAACAAGAAAACCATCACGAATTGACATGAGGTACTTATTTCTCCCAATCGCCTCCGCTAGAGGCATTAGTATTTTTTCAAGTTTTTTCATCATAAGACTTGTCCTCTTTCTATTTTTTATTTGATTTAATCAGTTTAATTGCTGATTTTAACACTTTTTCACCATTCATCATACCGTAATCCGCTTGATCAATGACCGCAATAGGAATACCTGTATTTCCAAATTGTTCAACTGTTTCTTCATACATATATTTCACTTGTGGACCTAGTAAAATACAATCAGGGGTATCTTTTTCTATAATTTCTTCAAGTTTATTGTGTGAAAAAGCTGCCACTTTAATAGGCAAATTGTGTGCATTAGCGACACTTTGCATATTACTCGCTAACATACTTGTTGACATTCCCGCACTACAAAATAAATAAATTTTTTTCATTCTCCTTCTCCCTTCTTATTTTTCTAACGAATAAAGACGTTGGTTCAATTTTATAATTTCAAGAGCCATCATTTTAATTGTTTCAGCAGACATAAGTTGATCTTCTGCATGCATCAATAAAATATTTGGTACAACTTTTTCACCATTTGCTTCTTTTTGTATCAAACCTGCATGTGCTTCATGTCCTTTTACAAATTCCTGATCTCCCTCTTTTATTTTTGCTTTAGCTAAATCAAAATCACCTTTTTCAGCAATTTTCATTGCTTCAATATAAAATGATTTTGCTACACCTACCGCAGAAATAATTTGAAAACTAACTAACTCTAAATTGTCCATTTTTGTTCCTCCAATATCTTTACATCTATTATTATAAATATTTCTTTATCTTTAGGCTGATAGAGACGTTTCCTAGCAATAGGAAATCAAACACTTACAACCTTTGTATTTCCTATATAGTCATGTATTGCACGATGTTCCTTGGTAAAAATAATCATCAACGTACTTATTCCTCCCACAACAAACCCAACATACATCATCATTGAAACAATATTTACGTGTATGCATAAAGAAACAAGTTGATGCCACAATGCACTTGCACTCACAAAAATACCTTCAATTACAATCATTCCTAAACCTTGTCTTAAAACCAATGATTTTAACGATACTTCTTGATTATTATTTTGAATAATTTTAACTTTACATATTCGTTTTCCTACAGTCTGTCCTTTATAAACAAAGAAAGGAATATAAATGTAGTAAAACAAAGCAAAAATTACTCCTATAATCCCCGCAATAAATCCATAAGGTTGTTGAATTTTTAATAAATTTTGTTTTAACATTGTTCCATACAATTTTTGTGAAACCACAGCAATTGGAAAAGCAGCACAAAGTGCTCCTAAATACCAATCAATAAAATAACTAAGCACTCTTCTTGTTAAAGGTGCATTTATATATATATTTCTTTTTGTCATCTTCATTAGCTCCTAAGCGATAATTTCTTTCATAAATTCTTCATAATTATTTACTTCTAATAATTGTTCAAATTTCTTTGAATTAGCGACAATACTTGATAACCAATCAAAAAATATTTTTAATAAATGATTATCTGTTTCTCTAATTCCCAATAAAATAATAAATTTCACATCAAATTCTCCCCATTTCACACTTCTATCTAAAATCAATACAGAAATACATGATTTTTTGGTAGATACTTCTATAGAATGTGGAACAGCAAAACCATACATAAATGAGGTTGCTGAGACTGCTTCTCTTTTAAAAACATCTTCTTTGTATGCTTTTGTAGCTAAATCATTATCTATCAATTCATCACATAAATAATTTAAAATTTCTGTTGTATCATGAAATGTTTGATGAACATGAAATAAATTTTTTTTAATAAGTTTTTTTAACATCTTCACCACATCATTGTGATAAAGCTTATTATCTAATTCATTAAGAAGCTGAAATACTTTACTTTCATCTTCGTTATTTACAAATAAAGTTATTTGAAGAGTTGGTATGTCAAGTTGATGTTTTAAGGGAACTGTTGTTAAAATGAAATCTGGTTGACATTGTTCAACCTGCAATTCTTCAAAAAAATGAAATATCTCAAGAATTTCCATTCTCTCCCCAAATCTATTTTTTAATTTTTCTACACAAGGTATAGATAACATTTGATTGTGAGGAATGATGACTATTCCCCGATGACGATACATACTTTGGCTTCTTTCATAAGCTGCTCCCAAATGTAAAGCAAGAAATGCCAGCTCGTTTTCGTTAATAGTGTATCCTGTGCATTCAGTAATAACCTCACCAGAATGTACTGCCATTTCAAAAACCAAAGGGTATTTTCTTTTAATTTCCTTTAAATAAAGGTTTGTAACTTTAACATTATTCACTTGTCTTTCCAATAAAGACTGTAAATGTGTAATTAATCCAAGTTTTAAATCATAATCATTTGAAAGATCTATACCAAAATATTCCTTTATTTTATCTATAATTGTATAAAAAATATATTTCAAATTTTCACTTTCTTTTCTATTTCTATTATAGAATTTTCCACTTTTCCCCAATAAAAGATACGAAAATAAAACCACTTCATCTTCAATAACGGGTATATGTATCACTTGCGAAACTTTTGAAAAAAAATCTTTCGCCACCTTATATTCTAAACTATCCTTCAGTTTTTCATTATAAGTTTTATCTTCAATATAGTTATGATTAATAATTCTTTCTATTGAAACACCTGCATGTATCATAATCATAGGAAAACTCACATCTCTAATATAGTAATCATTCATTTCACAAACTTCTTCTAATATATCTTTAACTTCTAATAAATCAAAATTTTCCCATAAATCAGCAATAGAATTTAAATTCATAAAATTCCCTTTAGTTTCTTCTGTCAGCAAATCTTTGTAAAGTTTTCTTTTATCTGCTTCATCTCCTACTAGATAAATTGTATTTTTATTACGAACAATTTTTAAACTTGAATAACTACTAATCATTCTTCTAATTTTCTTTAAATCATTATCTATCGAATATCCACTAATAAAAACTCGATCTTGCAATTGAATTAAGTTAATTTCACTTTCTTTAAACAATAATTCCTGTATTAACCAAACACATCTTTCATGTGATGTTTGTGGAATAATTTCCTTGGGTTCAATATCTTGTTTTGATAAAAGTGTTTGATCAATATGATAACCTTTCCTTTTATCAGCACTAATTAACAAACAATCGTAAAATTGATTAATATTCTCTATATCATTACGTATCGTACGATCTGTAACATTTAGAATATGCGCCATCTCTTTTCCAGTAATCCATTTTTTATCATTCAATAGATCAATTACATGCATTTGTCGATCATTTAACATATCTTTTTTCCTCCATTTATTATCATTATAACAGTAATTTTTTTTACACAACATTAATTGTGTTTCCTAATTGTTAGGAAATAAAAAAACAAGGTTTCCCTTGTTAATCTTTAAAATAATAACCAACACCTACTTCTGTGACAATAAAATGAGGATGATTCGTATCTTTTTCTATTTTTCGACGAAGAGTAGCCATAAATACTCTTAATGCATTTTGATTAGAATGATCTTGATAACCCCAAATTTCTTTTTGAATATAATTATGTGTTAATACTTTACCACGATGTTCAATTAAAAGCTTTAAAAGATTAAATTCAATCGGTGTTAAATGAATTTCTTCTTGATCTATTAATACCTTTCTAGAAATAAAATCAACATCTAAATAATCCTTTTGATATTTCTTTATTTCTTCATCTTCTTTTTTAGATAATCTTTTAGCAACTCTAATTCTAGCTAAAAGCTCTCCCATATAAAATGGTTTTACAACATAATCATTTGCTCCTAAATCAAGTGCTTTGATTTTTTCTTGTTCTTCTAATCGTGCAGAAACAACAATAATAGGTTTTGAAGAAATTTTCCTAATTTCTTGAATTACTTCAAGACCATCAATATCTGGTAGACCTAAATCTAAAATAACGATATCAGGTTGATGACTATAAAAAAGACTTAATGCTTCATGACCCTTTGTTGTCATTAATATACGATATCCTTCTTGTTCAAAAGACATTTGCAAAAAATGAGAAATATATGGATCATCTTCTACAATCATAATTAAATCATTCATTATACATTCAACTCCTTATCACTAGGAATAGTAAAAATAAAACATGCTCCATCTTTTTCATTCTTAGCCCAAATTTTTCCACCATGAGCTTGAACAATTGCTTTACAAATAGCTAACCCTAAACCAATTCCTTTTTGACTATCATTAGAAACATTGGTATCTGTTACAAATTCTTCAAAAATATGATCTAAAATTTTTTTAGAAATTTCAGATCCTGTATCTTTAATCATAAACTGTACTTCATCTTCTAATTTCTTTACATGAATCGTAATTTGATCTTTTTCTTTTGTATACTTGATTGCATTATTTAAAATATTAATAAATACTTGAACCATTAATTTACCATCTACATTAATAAATAATAAATCTTGAGGTACATCTACAACCATATTTCTTTTTTCTAATTCAGGTAAATGTTGTATTGCTTCATAAATCAAATCATCTACAACTTCTAAGTTTTTATGTAAAACTAAATTTCCACTTTCTATTTTAGACATGTTTAAAATATTTTCAACGATTTGAGTAAGCCAATGTGCTTGATCATGTATGTCTTTTGCAAGTGAATAAACATCCTCATTTGTAAGATGATCTTGATTCATCATGAGTTGACTTGCTCCAACGATTCCTGTAAGTGGTGTTCTTAAATCATGTGAGATACTTCTTAACATACTGTTAAGCATATGTTCTCTTTCCATCGCTACCTTTATTTTTTCTTGTTCTAAATAAGTAAGTTCTCTTTCTAAAGCATTTCCTAATTGGTTAGCAGCTGCTTTAATGATAATCATTTGATCTTCATTGAGTCCTTGATGACTTAATATTTCAATACTTCCTAAAACTCGATTCATTCCTATAATAGGAATTACATTTTTACTTTCTTTTTTTATTTCCAAGGAAATATTTGTTTTTATTTGAATACTTTCTTCAATATATTGATTTCCTTTTAATAAAATATATTCGATACCTGAAACATTCAATAATCTTTCTGATAAGCTATATAATTGTTTAGAAATACTTTCATTCTTTTTAGAAATAATAATTTGTTTTTGAAAACGATCCGTTAAACTACAGGCAATAACAGAAGTCATCAAAAAGAAAAGAATAAGCATAAAATCATTAGGATCACTAATATGAAAATCATAGTTAGGATCAATATATAAAAAGTTAAAACATAATACACTAACAATAGATGCTAATAAACCATAAAAATATCCTTTAGTAAATGTAGCAATTAATAAAACTCCTACAATAAATACCATTAAAATATTTTCTTTCCTAATTCCCATTGAATTTAAAGTAAATGAACAAAATAATTCAATCGAAATAATAATACCAAAATAAACTAAATACCTTAATTTTTCTTTCATAAAATCACCAAGATCATCATGACATACATTTTAGAATCATATCAACATCTTTTTTCTTTCCTATAACTAAAAGATGATCTTCTATATTAAAAACATAATCTACCGAAGGTAAAAAATCTGTTTTATTATCTTTTTTGATTCCTATGATATAAATATGAAAAGCTGCTCGAATATTAATTTGTTTAATTGTTTTTCCTAACCATTGACGTAATGCAGGAATTTCATAAATAGAATATTCATTATCCAATTCAACATAATCATACAAATTATCATTACTTACACGCACTGCTAATTTTTCAGCACTGTCACGATTAGGATAAATAACCTCATCCGCCCCATTTTTTAATAAAAATTTAGCGTGTATATCTCTTGTTGCTTGAGAAATAACATACTTGGCTCCTAATTCTTTGAGCAAACTTGTAATTTCCAAACTACTTTGGAAATTTGTTCCAATACAAACAAAACAAATATCAAAATTAGCGACACCAAAACTTTGCAAAACATCTTCATTTGTACAGTCCCCTATTTTAATATTCGAAATCAATTTTGTTAGATCTTCTAAACGAGATTCATCTTTATCTACGATCATCACTTCATTTCCAAGTGAAATCATATTACTTGCTAGATGGTGACCAAAACGTCCCATTCCTATAATTAATACTGTTTTCATAACTCCTCCTACCCAATAGCTATTTTTTCTACTGGATTTTTACAATTTGAAATTTTCTTTTTTCTTGAAAGACTTAAAGCTAAAGTTAAACTTCCTACTCGACCACAATACATTAATAAAACAATCACAATTTTAGAAAGCATTGTCAGTTGTCTTGTAATCCCTGTTGAAATTCCTACTGTTCCAAGTGCTGAAAAGATTTCAAAAAAAACATCTTGCATTGGAAGTTGAGGTTGCATATCAAAAAGTGCAATTGCACTTATAAAAATAAATATAAAATTTATTAAAAAAACGGAACATGCTTTTTTTATCGTTTTACTATCAAAACGACGATTAAAAGCATTGGCTTCACTTTTATTGGTCATTGTAGCGTATACAAAAATAGTCAAAACTGCAAAAGTCGTGGTCTTAATACCTCCAGCTGTTGACCCAGGACTACCACCAACAAACATTAAAAACATCATTAATAAACTTGTTGAAGGTTTTAAATGAGAAACATCAACTGTATTAAAACCAGCTGTACGACAAGTCACAGATTGAAAAAATGAAGCTAAAATCTTTTCTTCTTGAGACAAGGAAGAAAGTGAATTTTGACATTCAAATAAATAAAATAATACGGCTCCGCCAACAATTAAAATAATTGTCATTATTAAAACGATTTTTGTTTGTAAAAGATATTTTTTAAACTTAAACCCTTTTTCATAAATATCTTGCCAAACAATAAATCCTAGACCTCCTATAATAATCAATGCCATAATTGTTATATTAACAATTATATTAGAAGCATAAGGAGTTAATGAACCATAAGGTTCTATTATTCCAAGTATGTCAAATCCTGCATTACAAAAAGCAGAAATCGCATGAAAGATTCCTAAATAAATACCTTTTAATAAACCAAAATCTTCTATAAAAACAAGACTTAAAATAATTGCGCCAATTCCTTCAAATAAAAAAGTTCCTTTTATAATATGTTTAACAAGTTTGACCCCACCTGCTAATTTTAAAGAATTGACACTTTCTTCAATCAAGCCTCTCTGTCTTAAACTAATTTTTTTCTTAAGATAAGTGGCTAGAAAAACCCCAATCGTAATAAAACCTAAACCACCTATTTGAATTAAAAGTAAAATCACGATTTGTCCAAACAATGTCCAATGTGTTGCCGTATCATAAACAACTAAACCTGTTACACAAGTGGCACTTGTCGCTGTAAAAAGCGCACCTAAAAAATCCGTATGATCACTAGAAACAGGTAACAAAAGTAAAAACGTTCCAACTAAAATAACAATTGCAAATCCTAATGCAATGATTTCAACATTTGTTCTTCTTTTGATCATATAAATGTTTTATTAACCTTTCTATGTCTTCTATTGTTTGTAACAATTCAATATTTTCTTGATATAATTCTTCATACTTTTGTTTTCCAATTAAAGAATAAACTTGGACATCTAACATATCTCTATGAATACGATAATTCATTAATAAGTTATAATAATCATCTTCACAGCATAAAATGACATATTGATAACTTTGTTCAAAGTGATATATTTCTTGTTTTGGTATACATTTGATTGTATCATTTTCATATTTTTTTGCTATTTGATATTGATCATCATAAATGATAAGAATTGTTGGGTATTCTATACTTTCTATAAGCTCATCAAAACAACTCATTTGTTTATATACCATAAACAAAACAATTATCAAAATAATCACTAATATAAAATCTACCATAATACTCCCCTCATTATTTCTATTATAAAATGGGAGGTATTAAGATAGTGTTAAGATACTTTGTATATACATTAATAAAACATAAATAAAAAAGATCAAGATAATTCTTGACCCTACCAATAATCTCGTTGTTGATCTGTAACTTCCAAAGTTTTTGTATTCACTAAATAAAAATCAACAAGACTTTGCGTGCTACTTTTTTTGATATACTTTTCTAAAACAATTTCATAATCTTCATCATTATTTTTATATTTATTAAATACAAGAGATAATGTATATTCATCATTTGTACTTACAACTGCATAAGGATAACCTTTAGCGTCATATTGATAATCAAAACAAGGGTTGTCTAATTTATTTTGTGCTATTAAAAGGTCATACACTTTTTCAAAATAAACTCTTTCTGGATCATTTTCTAAATCAGTAGTATCACTTTCTTGTGCTGTTGTTTCTTGATTTGCTTCCTCTGTTTGATTTTGTGACTCACTTTCATTTGTATCCTCATTACTTGTTTGAGAGTTAGACATTTCAAAAGGGTCTGGAGCAAAGTAAAATTTTAAATCTCTATCATTAGAAAGCTCATAGACTCTGATATCTTTTTGTTTTTCTAAAATATAAATAAAGTAATAATCCTTTTTATATTTAAAATAAAGCATATGATTATTGATTCTATGCAATTTCACTATTTTAGGTGAACTATTTTTTTCAAAATAAGCTTTATCATCTCCAATAGTTAAAGTATAGTGTGTTGAAATATACGTTTCTAAATAAGTTTGATTTTTAATTTTAGAAACGAATTTATCATTTTTAGCTTCATTTTCTAAAGAAATCACTTCTATTTTTTGATTTTCTAAAATATAGAGCACACTTTGATAATTTCCCACTTCTGCCTTATTTGAAACATTCGTTATTTGTCTTTCAAATTTTCCATAACCTTTTTTATAATGACTATAAAGTGTAAGCTTTTGATTTTGTCGTGTATAAGCCATGTCATTATCTAAACGATGAATATCATTACCCATAATAAAAGGTAAGGCAATATAAAGTACAATCAATAATAAACTCACATAAAGACCTATCCCTTTTTTAAACTTCTTCGCTACAAAAAAGATAAGAGCGACTCCTAGTATAATACTTGTTATTTGAATAATAGGTATAAGAATCGTTGAAAGTGAAATCATTTCAACATGATTTATATAACTATAAATACTCCCTAATACAAGATTACCTAAACTTAATGAGAAAAATACAAAAAGAAGTGCAAAACAGCTAACAAATAATCTCTGTTTTTTTCCATTAATTGGTTTTTTATTCTTCACAAATTGATTTAAATAATCATAAAGATTTTCATCTTTTTCTATCACAATAGAATAATCTATAAAATTCAAAGTTATTGTTTCTTTTGAAAGAACATAATTTTCTAGATCTTTCATTTCAATGAATAGATTGTTATAAAAGAAACGATGATTTTCATCAATATAAACAAGATCATAACCTAATATCTTTTTCTTTCTTCTAAAATTTAAATTAATAATTGCCATAGAAGCCACAAAAAGAATAATCCATACATAATCAAAACCATATAAAATACTTTCTAAAGCAAAAACTAATAATAAGACATATAAAGATAAAACAACTAATTGTTTATAAAATTGTTGTTTGATTATATTTTGATATTCAAATTCTCTAATATGTAATTCCAAGTAAATCGCCTCACTTTTACATACATTGATCACTTATTTTTATTTAAAAAGTTAACAATTGTTTGATAAACATCTTCATTATAAAAAATACTTCTTCCATGATCTGCATCATGAACTCTACCAAAGATTACATCATAGTGATATTCTTTAAGTTTTTCATATAGTTCTATACTTTGGGTAATAGGTACAACATGATCTTTATCTCCATGAAGAATGAGAAATGGTGGTAAAGACATATTTTCTTTTAAATAGGTCATTGGTGAAGCTTTCATTAAAAGTTCTATATCTAATGATCCTAAAAAATCAGTCACATTTCTTTCTTCATGCCAGTCATATTTACTATACCAATTATTAAATGTCATAAAGTTTGTGACTCCATATAAATCAATGATTCCTTTAAAATTATACCTTTCTTGTAAAGCTACAAGTAAGGCAATATGTCCTCCTGAAGAATCCCCACTTAAAAATACATGTTTAAAATCAATAGGATAATTTTGATAGTTTTCTTTTAAATATTCAATCGCTTTTATAACATCATCTACTTGCGTTGGACATTTATATTCAGGAGCACCATGGTATTCAATAATTGCATATACATAACCTGCTTTGACAATCGGCATAAAATCAAAAATATGATCATTCATGTCTTGTTTATACCATCCAGAACCTTGTACATGAATCACTAATGGATATTTTCTTTCTTCATCTAAAATCGTATTTGGAAATAAAAAACGAATCATACAACCTTTTTGATATTCTACATCTTTCATCCGACATCTTAGATTTTCTTTATTTCCTTTTAATTCCAAAGCACCATCTATGTTGACTGTATATCGTGGAAAAGTTTCATAACTATAATCTTTAACTTTCATAACAAACCTATTTTATACTTTCTACAATTTTTTCAACAAGTTCTTTTGAAACAACATCATAATCATTTTCATGAGGCGAAGGTGCATAGGCATATGAAACTTCATGCGTTTTAGTTGTTGGATCATTGATCCAATCTTTACATGAACTATGTACTTGATAGATTCCTGTATCCTCCATCATCTTTCTAGCATTACTTGCATTTATACCACTTCCAGCCAATATTTCAATTTGATTACCATATTTATTTTGTAAATCTTTAATTAATTCTTTTCCATCCATTGCCTTTGGTTTTAAACCACTAGTAAGAATACGATCCACACCTAAATGAATCAATAATTCAATTGAAGCATAGGGATCAGCTACACAATCAAATGCTCGATGAAAAACAACCTCTCCTTGATACTCTTTAATAATATCGATCATTTCTTTTGTTTGTTTTTCATTAATTGAACCATCTTTATTTAAACATCCAAAAGCAATCCCATCTGCCTTATTTTCGAGCATACAACGTGCATCTTCTTTCATAACTTCAAATTCAATATCGTTATAACAAAATCCTGCACCTCTTGGTCTTATCATTGTAATAATTTTTAAATTTGTATTCTTTTTTGTTAATTTCAAAGAAGCTATTGAAGGTGTTAAACCACCTAAATGAAGAGCACTATTTAACTCAATACGCTTTGCCCTTCCATAATAAGCATTTAAAGCATCTTCATAACTTCCACAACATATTTCAACTAATCGTTCCATAAACTTCTCCTTTAATTTTTCTTCTTTTATTATAGCCCATAAAAAAAGATCATCCTAGATGATCTTCTTAAAATTTTTCAAATAGTCTGTTATCTCATTAAAAGGCAGTGGCTTACTATAATAAAACCCTTGAATAAAGTCGCTTCCCATTTCTAATACTTTATGAAGTTCTTCTTCCGTTTCAATTCCTTCAATACACATATTGACCCCAACACTATGAGCCATGTCGATCATATGCTTTAATAATAAATTTTCATAATCATTACTTAAAGCATTCTTCATAAGTCCACGATCTACTTTAATACAATCTGGTTTTAAATTATATAAATAATGAAAGTTAGAATACCCTGTACCAAAGTCATCTAAAGCTAAAAGAATACTATTTTCTTTTAATTGATTACAAAAATTTACAAAAGAGCGATCTGATTCTATAAAGCCACTTTCTGTAAGTTCAATAACTAATCTATTTCGATCAACATTATATTTTTTCATTATACTTAAAATATCATTTAAAATCGCTGATTTTAAAACTTGCACATATGAAATATTAACATTTACTTTTAATTGAGATTGATATTTTTTTAATGATAAACATGCTTGAATTGCTTTTTCTAAAACCCATTTACCTACAGGAATAATAAGACCACTTTTTTCAAGTAATGGGATAAACTCCATTGGTGATATTCTTCCAAATTCATCGCATTTAAAACGTAGTAATGTTTCTAAATGTGTTACTTCTTTTTTATTTACATCGACTATAGGTTGAAAATACACATCAAATCCTTCGTAATCATGATCAATAGATTGGTGTAAATATCTAATAATCGCTGATTCTCTTTGAAATTTTTGATAATCACAGTTATCAAAAATATCATATGTATTTTTGCCACTTTCTTTTGCATTATTTAAAGAGAATTCTGTCCATTTCATAATTTCAATATAACTAGCTGTTGGATGACTATAAAAATCTAGGATTCCTGCTGAAAAAGTATAATAAATTTCATAGTTTGTAGACTCAATAAAATCAAGTGTTCTTTCTTGAATCTTTTTATAAAGATAAATTGCATCATCAACTGTCCCATTTGAATCAAATATAATAAATTCATCAGAAACAATATGATAAAGTTTTTGATACTCATTTAAAAGATCTTTGATATACTTTCCTGCTCGTTTAAGAATCTCATCTCCAAACTTTAATCCATAATTTTCATTAATATTCTTAAAATTATCAATTCCTAGTCTTAAAACAAAACCCTTTTCAAAATCATCATCAATTGGATAAATAAAATTTTTAAAACTTTCTTCTCCTAACAATCCACTTACATTATCAGCATACTGTTTTTTACCAATTTCATTAATACACCCAATTAAATATTTTACTTGATGATTTTCAATAATTACCTGTCCTCGACAATTGATCCAAACAGGTAAACTTTCATCATTTAGCCATCTATACTGCATATTGTGATAGGTCTTTTCTCCAGATAAAATCTTATTTAGATCCTCTACAACTAAATCATAATCTTTATAATAAACAAATTTTTTAAATTCTTTAACAGGATTTTTAAAATAAGCATTATCCATTTTAAACCTTACTGCAGCATGAGGTGAAATAAAATATTCATCATTTTCAACATCTAAAATATATAAATAATCATTTACACAATAATCTAAAGAAACAATAATATCTTTATATATTTCTATTTTTTCCTGAAAATTCATAATTATCCCACCTTATATATTATCCATCATTCTAATTTTAGTACCCCCCCCCCGATGATTTCAACACTTTTCGACTTTTTTCTTACATTTTATTAACATTCTTAATTGACCATCTGAAACAGGTGGTGATTAGGTGTAAAGTTTTGTACATGTAAAAGCCATAATTTTACTTATAAAATTATGGTTTAAATTTTATGAATTCAAATCTTATTTAAAAAGATGTGTCATATGGTTTATTAAGAAAAAAATTACGAAACGAGTTTGTTTCGTAGTTATTTATAAATAATTTTGTATATTTTGCGATAGTTCTTTTTCAATTTCAATAAGTTTTTCTGTCACTTCTTTTATTTTTGATGAAGCATTTTCATATTGATGCAAATATTTATAAAGTGTTTCTATTCCCATAGAACATCCTTCAAAAAGAAGTGAAGCAATTGTTTGATCATCTTCATTCATTTGTATTTTAAAATTCATTTTTAACCATGACATGCTTTTTGCAAGTAATGAAGGTTCTTTTTCTTGAAGATGATGTTCTTTTAATAAATGATCTACTTCATTTTTTAAAGTCTGATGTTTATTTTTTGAAGTAATACAGATTTCTTTGAATTTTTGATTTTTTATCACATCGAGTACCTCATCTAAAGAAGAAATTGCCATTTTTAATCCTGAATCACATTCATTAAGTAATAAAATTGTATCATTATTCATTATATATGTTCCTTTCAAAAATAGGATTCCCCTTTTAACAAAAAAAATTCTAGGTTTTCACCTAGAATTCATTATTATTTTAAAGGTTTCTTCAATAAAGCTAAACCAAACATTCCAACAACTGAACCAACAGCTAAGGCAAATAAGTATCCAAGAGGATTAGAGATAACACCGATTACAAAGATACCACCATGAGGAGCCATTAATGTACAGTTAAAGAACATTGATAAAGCACCAGCAACTGCTGAACCAGCGACACATGCAGGTAAGATATGTAATGGATCAGAGGCTGCAAATGGAATTGCTCCTTCAGTAATAAATGATAATCCCATAATAACATTTGTAAGTGTTGTTTGTTGTTCTTTTTTAGTAAAACGATTTTTAAAGAAGAATGTTGCAAGCGCAATAGCTAGAGGTGGAACCATCCCACCAATCATAACAGCTGCCATGATATCATAGTTTCCTGAAGCAATCGATGCAGTTCCGAAAACATAAGCTGCTTTATTGATTGGACCACCCATATCAATAGCCATCATACCACCAAGTAACATTCCTAAAATAACTTTACTTGAACCACCCATTGAATTTAAAGCATTTGTAAGAGCTGTATTGATAGCAGCAACTGGTGGATTGATAATAAATGTCATAAGTAATGCCATTAATAATAATCCAAAGAATGGATATAAAAGAACTGGTTTTAATCCTTCAAAAGCATCTGGTAAATAATCAAATAATTTACGTAACCCCTTCATTAAATACCCAGCTGCAAAACCAGCTACTAAAGCTCCTAAAAATCCTGAATTTCCTTGGCTTGCTAAGGCTCCACCAACAAATCCAACAGCTAGACCTGGACGATCTGAAATTGACATTGAAATATATCCTGCAAGGATTGGTAACATAAATCCAAAGGCTGTATCTCCTGTTGTTTTAAAGAAAGCAGCTAATGGTGTATTTTTACCAAAGTTACTTGGATCAATTGTATAATCATCAAATAAGAAAGCTAAGGCAATTAAAATACCTCCACCAATAACAAATGGTAACATATGACTGACACCATTCATTAAATGTTTATAGATTTGACGACCAACACTTTCATCACTTTCACTTTCAACTGTTGTTGATGCATGATCTGTATGATAGATTGGAGCGTTTCCACTTAAAGCTTCATTAATTAACTCTTCTGCTTTATTGATCCCATCTGCCACTTTGACTTGAATGACAGGTTTTCCATCAAAACGAGCCATTTCAACATTTTTATCAGCTGCAACAATAATCGCTTCACATTCTTCAATTTCTTTAGCAGTTGGAGCATTTTTAGTTCCACCACTACCATCAGTTTCGACTTTGATTGTAATTCCCATTTGTTTTGCTTTTTCTTCTAAAGCTTCAGCCGCCATATACGTATGCGCAATACCTGTAGGACAAGCAGTTACTGCAAGCAAACGATAAGTTCCTGTAAATTCTTTTTGCGCTTCTTCTTTTTCTTCTTCTTTAGCTTTTTGTGCAGCTTCTTTTTGATTGATCAAATCCATAAATTCTTCTACACTTTGTGCATTAATTAAAGAATCTTTAAAGTCTGTATCCATCAACATTTGTGACAACATTGCAAGAATTTGTAGATGTTCGTTTCCACCTGTTTTAGGAACTGCAATCATAAAGAAAAGTTTTGCTGGTTGATTATCTAAAGATTGATAATCGACACCATCTTTAACAACCATGGCCGCAAGTCCTGGAGCGTTTACAGCTTCACTTTGAGCATGAGGAATCGCAATTCCTTCTCCAATTCCTGTTGTACTTAATTCTTCACGGGCATAAATTCCTTGTTTATAAACATCTTGATCATTTAAGTTTCCTTGTTTTGCCATTAATGAAACTAATGTATCAATGGCTTCATCTTTATTTGAACATGTAGCATTTACATCAATTGAAACATCTTTTAATAAATCTAAGATTTTCATTTATAGTTCCTCCACTTGTAATTGTTTATAGACTTCTTGAATCATGGAAGCTTCGGCAAGATCTTCGCTAAAAGCAGTAGCGCCACCACAAGCACTTCCTAATTTTAAAGCTTCATCATATTTTTTATCTTTTAAATATCCAGCAATGAATCCAGCAACCATACTATCTCCACTACCAACACTATTTAATAATTTTCCTTTAGCACCAGCACAATAATAAACATGACCATCTTCACTTACTAAAATAGCACCATCTTTTCCAAGAGAAACAAGCACATTGATTGCTCCTTGTTCTTGAAGTTTTCGAGCATAATGAATAAGATCTTCTTTATTTTCAATTTTAACATTGAACAATTCTTCTAGTTCACGATGATTTGGTTTAATTAAGAAAGGATGGTATGGTAATACTTTCTTTAATAAATCATTCGTTGCATCAACAATGATTTTAATTCCTTGTTGATCGAGTTTTTTCATAATTTGTTCATAAATATCATTAGGTAATGATGATGGAATACTTCCAGCAAGAACTAAAATATCATTTTCTTGTAATTGATTTAATTTATCAAATAATTCATCTAGTTTTTCTTGAGGAATATCTGGACCACTTCCATTAATTTCAGTTTCTTTAGCCCCTTTCATCTTCACATTAATTCTTGAAAGACCATTTTCTAACTGACATAAATCACAAGTAAATCCTCTTTCTTTTAATTCTTTAACAATTTCTTCACCTGTAAATCCTGCAACAAACCCTAAAGCTGTTGTTTCAAGATTCAAACGACTTAAAATTGTTGAAACATTGAATCCTTTTCCTCCAGGATAAATTTCTTCTTGCTTTGAACGGTTTGTTTCCCCTTCTTCAAAACAATCAACATGCATAATATAATCCAAAGATGGATTAAAAGTAATTGTATAAATCATTAATCTCTAACCTCCACAACTGTCGCTTGTTCTTTAATTTCTTTTTCACAATGATCTGTAATAATCACCGCATCATTTATTTGACCAAAGGTCACATGATATACCTTATTAAATTTACTATGATCCGATAAAACATAACTCATTTGACAACGTTCCATAGCCAATTCCTTAATAGCAGCTTCTTCACTATCTGGTGTCGTAAAACCATTCATTAAATCAATGCCATTTGTTCCAAAGAAACCTTTAGAAAAATGATAACGACTTAATGACTTCATCGTATTAGCACCCACACATGCCCCTGTAATATTTCTCACTTCTCCACCAAGACATACTACATGAAATCCTTTAAGGGTCAATTGTTGAGCTTGCATTAAACCATTAGTAATATAGTGTGCTTCTTTTTGATCTAAATATTCTATCAACTCTAAAGTTGATGAACCTGCATCTAAATAAACTACATCATTGGCTTCAATCATTCCTGCTGCATACTTTGCAATTTTTTTCTTTTCATCAGCATTTAATAATTGTCTTTTTCCTAATGGATCTTCAATCGTTTGTGTTACCTTAGGAATAAGGGTTGCACCCCCATGAACTCTTTTTAAGAATCCCTGATGATCAAGTTCTACTAAATCTCGTCGAATACTTGATTCACTCGCTCCTGTAAGTTCAACAAGGGAAGCTACAGTCACATTTCCTTTTTTATCTAATTCATTTAAAATAATTTGATGGCGCTGATTATCCATACTGATCACCTCTTACGTGTTCATTATATGACCGTTCATTCATTATGTCAATCGCATTTTGAATGCTTGGTCATATATTTTGACTGAATGATAATTTAATTTACATTTTCTTAAACAATCTTTTACTCTATTTTGATTTTTGATTATTCTGATCTCCTCTATAATTTCGATAGAAAAAGGAGAAAATTTATGAACAAAAAAAACAAATTAATTGCATTATCTGTATTATCAGCGATGTCATTGACATCCGTTTCACCATTAGCTATTAACAGTTTTTCAAATGTTATAGCACTTCAAGGTGATCAAACAGTCAACAAAGGAACTGTTGTCATGAATCAAGACACAACAATTAAATATTTAGATACAAACACTGATCCAGCCGATGGTACACAAGCCAAAGATAAATGGGGACAATATACAGGATGGACACGTACTTATAAAGATGGCGATAACGCTTCTTTAAATGGGCAATACAATGACAATGAATGGAAAGAACAAACAGGAGAATTTTCTACAGAAAAAGGAACATTAAATAAAACATCTCGTGCTTATTTCTTTAGAGGTTATTTTAATGTTGATCAAGCAAGTGCTGTCAATGGTATTCATTTAAGTTTTAATTATAAAGATGCTGTGATTGTTTATATCAACGGTCAACAATTAACTGCCTTAAATGTACCTGATGAAGGTTACCGCAGCCAAGATGGTGGAAATGGTAATCATAAAGATAACATGGGATATGGAAGTAAAGAAACTTCTTCAAGTGTAAAAACTGCAAATCTCTATTTTAGAGATATTAAAGATATGCTTACAAATGGTAAAAATGTTATTGCCTTTGAAATTCATAAAAGTAATGAAACCAGTGAAGGATATTTTAAACTTAATGAATTAGGAATCAATCCTGATGAAAGCTTATTACCTGAAAGAGAAAGTCTAAAAGCTATTTCTTTATCTGTAGGAAGTACACCAACTGAACTTAATTTAAACTGGTTTTCAACAGATAGTACAAATGGACAAATTCAATTTGCTAAAAAAGCAGATATGACTGGAAATGAATTTCCTAAAGCTAAAGCGAAAACAGTAAACTCTAAAATTAAAAAAGCACAAGCTGATGGATATTACGCTAATAAAGCAACAATGAGTGATTTAGAAGAAAATACTGCTTATGTTTATCGTGTTGGAAATAATGGTCATTGGTCAGATACTTATACAACAACAACGAAATCTAAAGGTGATTTTAGTTTCTTATTTGCGGGAGATCCACAATTAGGTTCTTCTGGTGATTTAGCCTCTGATAAAGATGGATGGAAAAACACTTTAGATTTAGTCAATACAAATCCATTATTTAAAGATGTACACTTTATTCAAAATGCTGGTGACCACGTAGAAGCTGGTAAAAATGAATCTCAATACGATGCTTATCTATCTAACTATCAAGGAAGTGTGGTTTACTCTACACCATTTGCAAATGCTGTAGGAAACCATGATTATGCAGGTACTGCTTATAATGATCACTTTAACTTACCAAATGTCAGCAACTTAGGAAGCAGTGGTCAAGGAAATGCCCAAGGGGATTACTATTATATTTATAACAATGCATTAATGCTTGTTTTAAACTCAAATAACAGAAGTACTGCTGAACATGAAGAATTCATTAAAAATACTCTTGCTAAAACAAAAGATAATCAAGATATCAAATGGAAAATCGTTGTCTTCCATCACTCAATTTATTCATCAGCATCTCATGCAAGTGATAATGATATTTTAGCAAGAAGAGATACTCTTGCTCCTATGTTTAGTCAAAATGGTATTGATTTAGTTTTAATGGGACATGACCACGTTTATACACGTAGTATGTTAATGGATGGTACAACTGCTTTAAAAAATGAATCATTTGATCAAAATGGTAATCCAATTCATGAAGTCACTGATCCTAAAGGTCTTACTTATATTACTGCTAACTCAGCAAGTGGTAGTAAATATTATGAATTTACTTCTAATTTAAGTGGTGATTATATTGCTGTTAAAAATCAAGAACATACACCAAATATTACAAAATTAGATGTTAAAGATAATCAATTAAAGATTGTAACTTATCGTACTTCTGATTTATCTGTTGTTGATGATTTTACAATCAATAAAACATCAACTGAAACTGTTGATAAAACAGAATTAGGAAAATTAATTAATGAATGTAGTCAAATCGATGATTCAACTTATACAAAAGAATCATTTACTAAATTACAAGATGCTTTAGTAGCTGCTAAAACAGTTCTTAATAAGAATGATGCTACAAATCAAGATGTTGAAACAGCTTATAACACTTTAAAAGAAGCTAAAGATCAATTAGTTAAAAAAGAAACAAATCAATCTGTTTCTTCGACAACTGATAAAAAAGATAATACTTCATCTACAAATAAAAAAGATAACTCTACATCTTCTAAAGTAAAAACTGGTGATGATACTCCACTTCTTGCTTTAGAAATCGCCTCAACAATGTCCATTATTGCTGGAGCTATCATTGTTATTAAAACAAAGAAAAAAGAAAACTAATTATTTAAAATAATATATATTAAAACAGGACCTGTTTATCATAAACAGGTTCTTTCATAAGGAGATATCATGTTAAAAAAAATTCATAAATGTGATCTTATCCTTCTCATCATTACTTTTATTTTTACACTTGGTGTCTATTTTTTTCATAGTCAGGTTTATAGTCCTGTTGCAATTCAAAATTCGTCATCTTTAAGTTATAGTAAAGCTAAAGTACTGCGTGTAATTGATGATCAATCAAAAAAAGATGAAACAACAAATAGATATTATGGTGTACAAAGTTTATATGTTGAGATACTGGATGGATCTTATAAAAATAAAAAAGTTTATATCGATAATTATCTTTCAACAACACATAATGTACGTCTTAAAAATGGAGAAACATTTATTGCTTGTATTGATAATCCCGAATCTGATAATACTTTAATTACAGCTTATAATTATTATCGTACTCCATATATTTATGGTTTTGTAGGTTTACTTTTAATCATTATTTTAATGATTGGCAAATCAAAAGGAATGCGAACGATTATCAGTTTAGCCTTTACTCTCTATGCCATTGTAGGTTTATTGCTGCCAATGATTTTTAGTGGCTTTTCACCAATTATTTCAACTATCTTTATTGTTATTTTAACAACCGGATATTCATTATTCATGCTTAATGGAGCTTCTATAAAAACTTGGGTAGCTGTAATCGCCACATCGCTAGGTGTTATTATTAGTGGACTTTCTTTTTTAGCATTAAGTCAGCTTATTCATATTTCAGGATTTAATACTGATCAAGCTGAAGCCTTGATTATTATTTCTCAACAAACAGGACTAAAAATTAATGAAGTTTTATTTTCTGGAATCTTAATTTCTGGATTAGGAGCAGTCATGGATGTAGGTATGTCAATCGCTTCTTCTTTATATGAAGTTAAGGCACTTAATCCACAAATTACTAAATCACAATTATTTAAATCTGGTATTAATATTGGAAAAGATATGATTGGAACGATGTGTAATACATTGATTCTAGCTTTTACTGGAAGTTCAATGACAATTTTACTTGCATTTTTTGCTTATCAAATTCAATATCCTCAATTAATGAATTCTGATTTTATTGCAATTGAAATAGCTCAAGGAATTACAGGAACATTAGGTATTATTTTAACCGTTCCGATTGGTGCACTTCTTTGTAGTTTACTTTATCATAAACATTTAAAAGCCTCTTAAACGAGGCTTTTAAATGTAATAATCGATAGCAGTAACAGTTTTCATCTCTGGACCTTCTTTTAATAATCTTTGATGTTCTTTAGAAGTTGGATAAGCTTTCAAATCAGCTTCATCTTTAAATTCAATAATTTGAATAATATCCCCAAAATGAGGTCCTATCGCTGGTTGTTTACTGATATTGCACCCAACTTCACTATTTACAATAAGTGAACAATCATTTCCTACTTCTTCTAATAAAGTAATAAAATGATCTATTTTCATTTTATCTTTTAAAGTAAATACTGACACATGTTTAATCATCTTTTTTCCTCCTATGCAATATGCATTCCACCATCAATAAATAGTTTTTGTCCTGTTGTATGACTTGCTTCTTCACTACTTAACCATAAGACAGCGTTCACGACTTCTTGAGTCGTCGCTAGTTTTTTCATAGGAATCACATGTTCTTTCAACATTGCTTCTTCATGAGGATTAGTTGAAAGTGAATTTTTGGTAAGTTCTGTTCCCATGGTTGGACCTGGACAAATGGCATTGACACGAATACCAAATGCCGCATTTTCTAAAGCTGCCATTTCTGTTAAAGCAATAACTGCTGCTTTAGCTGGACCATAAGCAGCAAATCCAGGTGCCATTTTATATCCACCAATAGAAGCCGTATTAACAATTGTACCAAATCCTTGTTTTTGCATTTGTAATAATTCGTATTTTAAACAAAGAAAAACACCTTTCATATCCACATCAACTACTAAATCCCATGTTTTTTCAGAAATTTCTGTTAATGATTCATAAGGCATACGTACACCATCTGGTCCAATACCCGCATTATTAAATGCACAATCAAGACGTCCATATTTTAAAACAACTTCTTCAATAGCTTTTTTTACATCTTCTTCTTTAGAAACATCACAATGAATATAAGATGCATCATTTCCTATTTCTTTAATAGCTTCCTTACATACTTCTTCTTTATCTACAGTAAAAGCAACAACATGGGCTCCTTTTCTTGAAAACTCAATAGCTGCTTGCTTTCCAATACCACTTGTTCCTCCGGTAATTACAACCACTTTATCATTAAAATTCATTTTTCTTTCCTCCTTTAAAAGCAAAATATTGACTTAAAATAATAATATTAATATTAAACATTAAAAAAATCAAAACAAACAATGCACCTCTATTTGTCCCATCATATAAGTTTGTTCCTTGTTGTACAAACGCTAAAATAGTTGCTGTAATGGATGTTCCTATTCCCCCTGAAAGTTGCATCAATGTTTGTAACGTAGCATTCCCATCTGCCTGTAGATTTTTTGGTAAATGAGACATCGCAGATGTCATGGTATTACCAACAATTAAACCAATGCCTAAACTATAAATAAAATAGAATAAGATACATGATTGGTATGTAAGATTTTTAAAAAAGAATAAGAAACAAAATGTGGCAATAAAGCTACAGCATAACCCTAAAACAATTGGCTTTTTAGCACCAAGTCGATCAAGTATCAATCCACCTATTGGCGCAAACACAGCACCAACAATGGCTCCTGGAAGTAAAACGACCCCTGCATCTGTTGCTGGTTGTTTTAAAACAATTTGAACAAATGTCGGTAACAATAAACCATATCCAAGTGTTGTCATTTGTAGAAACATAATAGCTAAAGTATGAAACGTAAAACCTTTATGATTAAATATTTCTATACGAATTAAGGAATTTTTAATATGCAGTTGTCTTTTAGTAAAATAATATAAACTGATTATCCCAATAATAAAGCAACCCAAAACAAATACTAAATCATCAACTATCTGATTTAAATTAGAAAACCCCATAATTAAAGAAACAAAAGCTAACGCTACCGCTATAAAACTTAAAAGATCAAATTTTTCATGTTTATTAATTATTTGTTCACTCATACAAAAATAACCTATAAAACTTGCCAGAACAATAACTGGTAAAACGCAAATAAAAATATAGCGCCAAGTAAAATATTGTGTCATAATTCCCCCAAAAGTTGGTCCAATAGCGGGTGCTGCAGCCGTCACAAAAGAACCACATCCCATCATTAAACCAAGAAGTCTTTCCGGTGATTCTTCTAAAATGATGTTATACATCATAGGAAGTGCAATTCCTACCCCCGCTCCTTGTATAAATCTTCCTATAAGCAATAAAGTAAACTGTTGTGCAAAGACATCAACAATCAATCCTATTGAAAATAAGAACCCTGCTATCAAAAATAATTTTTTTGTCTGAAATCTTCTTTTTAAATAAGATGAAATAGGAATCATAATACCCATCATCAATAAATTTCCTGTTGTCATCCATTGAACAAGTGATGTTGAAATATGAAACTCATTCATCAATGTAGGAAAAGTAATATTTGTCGCTGTTTCAATCAAAACACCACAAAAAGAAAACAAACCTGCGGCTAAAATAGCGAATAATTGTTTAATAGTTAATTTTTCTTCCATAAGCCCTCCTTATGGATTACTTTACTTTAAAATAAATAAATTTCTTTTCTTTTTTATATTTCATAAACTTTCTTGACAAGATAAAAAAAATGTGCCTTAAGCACATTCTAACTCAAAGTAACGTGATACCAACATATCTATTAAATAACGAAAAAGAAGCCTTCTTTCTTTCATTTCTAAATGATCGATAGATACAAGCAAAATCCCTTCAAAAGATTTCAACATTGTTTGATCAATCAATTGGGTTGAAAGCAAAAGTTTATTCCCTTGATTTCTTAAAAGCTTTCGTAAACAACGTGAAGATTGTTTACTTAAAGCATCTTCTTCTACACCAATAACAATCAATAAATCATCCTCTTTTAACCGATCAATAGCTACCTCATTTTCATCTAAAACAAGAATATTTTTTTGAAAAAGATCTCCTTCGTATTGAACATATTGACAAAGTAAATGTGAATAAGCAACTCCATAAAGATAAATATGCTTAGCTTCTTTTATTTTTCTTACAAAGTAATCGATTTGACTTTGTTCAATCTTCATTAAATTCTTTTCAATCCAAGATAATGAATCATGAAGATGCTTCTTTGTAAGAAAATAGTTGGTATTTGTTACTTGTTTTCTAATTTCTAATTCTAATAAACAATCATCTTTAAAGGCAATATAATTATCATAACCTAATTTTTTGATAAATTTAGAGATCTTTGCTTTTGAAACATAGCTTTTTCTTGCAAGTTCTTCAATGGACATAAAAGCAACTTCTTTTAAATTCATTTTAATATAGTTACAGATCGTATAATCGATATCACCTTGTTGACTGTTATTTAAAATTGTATTGATTTTATTTGTTATCATAATATCACCAGATAAAGTATAACATAAAAACCGCCTAAGCGGTTTTTTGTATGAGTTATAGAGAGTTTTTATATTTGAAGGAAAACTGATCAACAATTTTATTTATGTTTTTCTTACCACTGTAAATAGCCTTTCCAACAAGGATAATCGCTAATATAGATATTATTATTAATATGATTGCAAAGATTTTTACAAATAGGATATTTGAAAAATAATACATCAACAAGACTCCCAGAGAGGAAAGGAAGAACAAATTGCGTAACCATTTTATAAGATTATGAATCATTTTCTTTTGATAGTTAATTTCATCTATATATCCTTGTTTTTCTTGACTATTCATCTTTTTTCTCCTTTTAATAAGATAATCCTGGATTGAAGAATCCAACAAATACACCAATAAAGGCAACAACAACTAATAATAACATTACTTTAATTGGTGACATTTTCTTTTTAGATAATAAATACCAACATCCAACAACAAAGACAGCTGTTAATAATCCTGGATAAACACCATCTAATGTTTTTTGTAAATCTAAGAAAGGTTTTTTAGCTCCAGCTGCTGTCATCGTAAATGAAGTTGTTACGGAAATCCATGTTGCTGATACAGCACCGATAACAATACCACCTAACATTGTGACTGATTCTCTTAAAGCTTCCCCTTGAGGACCAACTAAGAAATCAACCGCTTTTCCACCTAATTCATATCCTTTGAAATATAAGAATTTCATTCCAAAGTAAGCAAATAAGTTCCATACAATGATGTACATGATAGCTCCAAGAGGAGAACCTCCTGTAGACATACCTAAAGCAATACCAAGTAAAATAGGAATAACTGTTCCTACAACTAGGGAATCCCCAATACCGGCGATTGGCCCCATTAAACCAGCTCTTAAACCGTTGATTGTTTCATCATCAACATCTTCTGCTCCGTTAGCACGTGCTTCTTCTAACCCCGCTGTCATCCCAACAATAACAGTACCAAGTTGAGGTTCTGTATTAAAGAAAGCAGTATATGTTTTCATTGATCTTGCTTGATCTTCTTTTTTATCATAAAGTTCTTCTACTACTGGTAACATAGAGCATAGATAACCAAAAGTTTGCATATGTTCTTGAGAGAAGCATGTTAAGTTTCCATAATACCAATTGTGGAAGGATTTAGTTAATGTTTTTTTAGATAGTTTCTTTTCCATCTTAAATATCCTCCTCATCTTCATCATCAAAGTCTCCTGCAGGTGCAGCTACTCTTTGATTTTGTAACATTTTTAATTTGTAGTTAATTAAAGCAAACATACCAGCAATCACTGTTGCTGCAACTAAATTGATTCCCATTGAAGCAGCAAGAGTAAATCCAAAGAAAAATGGAATGAAATCAACTGCTTTTGTAACGATTTGTTTTAATAAGATTGCAATTCCGACACATGGTAATAATGATCCAACTGTAAATAAAGTTTTCATAGCTAAACCATCCATAGGTAATGTTGTTTTAATAAGTTCAACAACATCTGCCCCTAATTTACACATAATTAAGGCTGGAATAAATGAACATAAAATATGTGAAATCCAAGGTAATACCATATCTACAAGATATAATTTATGATAATCCCCTTTTTCAACAGCTTTCCATCCTACATGTTGCCATGCTAAGTTGATAGTTGCTGTTCCATAGAATAATACTGTACCTAAAGTACCAACCATTGTTCCAAATGAAGTTGCAAGAGCTGCTCCATCTTTTGTGGCAGCAGATAAACCATAACTATTTAACGCTACCATAGCAAGTGGAATCCCAATGTAACTTACAGCACGAACGTCTGCTGAAACGGTTCCACCTGGAGTAACTAATGCAATGTAGACAACTTGCATTGCTGCCCCTACTAAAATACCTGTTTTGATATCTCCTAAGATAATCCCACAAACAAGTCCCCCAATTAAAGGACGACCTAATGTGTAGTTACCAAAGGAAGTACCACCTAATCCTGGCATACTTGATAAACAAGCAAATAAACCAAGTAATGCCGCTTGTAACCAACTAATTGTCATAATTTTTCTTCCCCTTTATTTATATATTTGTTAAAAACCAAATTTTCCTTTAAAATCATCCCATGTTCCAATTGAAACATCTGGTAATAAAGCAAATTTGATTGTATAACCTGCTTTAGCTAAAGCTTCAAAAGCTTCGGCTTCTTCTTGTGTAATGGATTGATTATTTCCTAGTTTTGTTGCTCCTTCACGATCATTACAAGGTCCAACAATAACTGTTTTAATACCACAATCAAATCCTTGATCAACAAGAATTTTTTTCATATCAATAGGATTTTTAGTAATTAAGAAATATTGATCTTGACTATCTAAAACCTTTTGACTTTTCTTTTGCCAAGCATCCATTGTCCATACAAATGTTTTCTTTCCACTGGCTGATTTGTAAGCTGCTTTTAATACTGAATTATTTGCTGCTTTATCGTTTACAGCCACCAAACCATCGCATGGGTATTCTCTTGCCCAACGTGTACATGTTTGACCGTGAATCATACGATCATCAATTCTAATAAATGATACTGACATCTTTCTTCCTCCTTAAATATCATCTTCGTCGTCTTCTACGACTTTAAATTCTTGTAAAGCTGTTGTTGCTTCACTTAAGACAGCTTGTACAAAGGAATCCCCTTGTAAAGTATCTTTCATTAATACTGAAGTAAGGGCTAAAGGTAAATTCATCCCACCAATTGTTGTTGTCTTTTCCATTAAACCTTTTTCAGCTAAAACATTTAAAGCAGTTGTAAGTGGTGACCCTCCTACAATATCCGCTAATAAAACAATTTCATCATCTTCATGAATGTCCTTAACACTTTCTTTAAAGATTTCCGCAAATTCATCTGCTGTCTTTCCATCAGGTAAACCTGAAGCAATCACATCATCTCTTTGTCCTGCCAACATCATTAATGATGTTTTTAAACCAGCTGCAAATTCACCATGACTTACCAATACTAAATATTTCATGTCCTTCCCTCCTTGCACCTATAGAATACCAAATATGAAAGCACTTGCAACGTGTCTTCAATCATGACTTTTAAGTGACAAAAATCATAAAAAAATTGACAAATATCATTCCTACTATGACATTTGTCATAAATAAAAAAGATAGCCAAAAGCTATCTATTTCAATTCATTTTCTAATTTCTTCTGTATCTTATTAAGATCATTATCAATCGTTCCTTGATCAATACTTTGATTAATCAAATAATCTGCTTTTTCTAGAATATTTTCATATTCTTTAAACTTTGGTTCTACTAACGTGTTTTCTAAAATCTTATTTAAAACATCTGAATCTAAAGAAGCATAGGAAACTGTATCTTTTACTAAGATTTCCTTTGTTTTCTTTGATAACATGACCTTCTTTAAAGGAGAGGCTCCCTTCGAATTATCAAGTAGGGATTGTTGAATATCTTCATCCATCGTCAACATTTTTAAAAATTCCCACGCTATTTCTTGATGCTTTGTTTGTGAAGACATTCCTATTAACGAAGTGTCTAAATGTGTTGTAATCGTATTTGATTTTGTCCCCGGCATTGAAATACAACTCCATTTAAAAGATGTATATTTACTAATACGATAAGGATAAGGTTGGTAGGTACGATATTGAGCAAAGGTCAAAGGACAAAAAGCGACTTTCCCTTGATCAAAATCTTCTGATGAAACTTGATAGCCATTTGATAAAGCTTTAAGTTTTGTCAAATATAAAAACGCTTCCTTGACTTCTTTTTTATCAAGATGACAATTATCTTCTTTAAAAACTTGTAACCCATAACAATCAAGAACATCTTGCCAATCAAAGCCATAACAGCCATATTGATCGATGACACCATCATTATTTGTATCCTTTGTAACTTGATTACTAATATTATAAAAATCATCAATAGTCCAATTACTTGAAGGAATAGCAATACCTTCTTTGGTAAGTAAATCATGATTGATACACATAATTGTTGGATTGATTTCATAAGGAAGTGCATATTGACTTCCATTATTTCCAGCAAATAAAGCACTTTGATAAAAAAGAGAAGTATCTATTCGTTCTTCTTTAATAAGTTGATCTAAATTCTTCAAAATACCAATAGAAGATAACGTATTAAAATCATCAGGAAGTACCATAAACACATCAGGTATTGTTCCTTTGGTAATTTCATTAGCAAGCCATGAAGAATAATCATCTTTTATAATTCCACTTTTATATTCAATATGAACATTGGGGTATTTCTTTTCAAATTTCTTGATTGCTTGATCAATAACTTGATAACTTTCCCCATTAGGCACATCCCAACTACTTCCTGCATAAAGTCCTAAAGTAAGAGTAATATCACGACTTGGATCATTGATCAAACAATAAATAAGAACTAAAGAAAGACTTACTAATGTAAGAATACCCTTTTTTATTCTAGTCATTATCGTCACCAAATTCTTGCATTGTGACTCCTGTTTGAACAGCCCAGATGGCAAGTTGCGTACGATCACGTAATTCTAATTTTGACAAAACAATGCTAACATAATTACGCACAGTTCCTTCTGATAAATAAAGTTTTTGAGCAATTTCTTTATTAGATAAACCAAAACCAACTTGTTGAATGACTTTCAATTCAGCCTGTGTCAAATCTTTTGATAAAGAATCATCGACTTGGATAGCATAATTACTCATAGACATCTTGGAAAAAAGTTTAAATACTTTTGTCGCAATATCAGGGTTGATCATCGCTCCACCATTATAAACTGTACAAATGGCATGATAAAGTTCATCCATGCTGACGCCTTTTAATAAATAACCGCTTGCTCCATATTTTAAAGCACTAAAGACAAATTCATCATCATCAAAAGTGGTAAGGATAATGATTTTAATATCTGGATATTTTTCTTTGACCGCCTTTGTACAATAAACACCGTCCATTTCTGGCATACGAATATCCATTAAAATGACATCTGGCCTTTCTTTTTTTATACTCTCAAGAACTGCAAAACCATTTTCAACAGCATCTACGATTTTTAAATCTTCATGTGTTGATAAAACAATTTGTAAAGACTGTCTAATAAGTTCTTGGTCATCTGCAATCATCACTTTAATCATCTTTTTTTCCTCCTATTTTTGGTATTTCTACAACTGTTCTAAATCCTTCTTCACTATAAAAATATATCGTTCCATTTAATATGGCAACACGTTCATGCATTTGTTTCAAGCCATATCCATAATGTATTTCCTTACAGCCACTTCCATTATCTTGCATAATAATCATATATTTTTCCTCTTCGTCAAAAAGATGAATTTCAATATGAGAAGCATGTCCATGTCTTAAAGCGTTTGTCATCGTTTCTTGAATAATTCTAAAAATAATATCTTCTTTCGTATTTTCAAAATCAACATTTTCCCATTCATAATACAAGTCAACATTTAAATGAGAAACACTTTGAAATTCCTCAATCATTTTAATCAAACCATCTTTTAAAGTTCTTTGATCAAGTGCTCCCGGTCTTAACTTATATAAAGAACGTCGAACATCTTTAATACTTTCACGAACAACATTACTAATTACCAAAAGTTGTTCTTTTGACTTTTGTGGATCAATATCAATCAAAGCAATACAAGCATCAATTCCCGCCGAAATACCTGTTAAGGCATGCCCTAAAGTATCATGTATCTCTCTTGAAATTCTTTTTCTTTCTTTATCTTCTGCCATTTTTTCAGATAAAGCAGAATATGTTTTTAATTCATCATTGACTTTTGAAGCAAGTTGAAGTTCTTTACTGATTTTCTTTGTTTCTTCTTGTTGAACTAAAACTTGGCAAATAAGATAAAGAATAAAAACAACAACATTTAATGAAGCTAAAATATTTTTAGCAAATAACATAAATGTACGACTTGAATTTGGATAAAATGATAAATAAGATTCAATACTTGGCATATGTATAATATTTGATAAAATATTAAAATCTGAAATCAATAATAAACCAAAGGCAATTAATAAAAGTAAAGCCATATGTTTAATATTTCTCATATTATAAAGTAAATCAGCAAAAACAAAGAGTAAAATTCCATTATAGGAACCATTTAAACGAATAATTAATAAAAATGAAAGAATAATTTCAATATAAACAAGGCCATTCGCCATTTTTAAATTATCTTTTTCTCTTAATTTCATTAATAAAACAAGAATGATAAAAAGAAAAATTGATTCAAAAAAGATATTTTGTGGTGTTCTAGTAATATAAGATACTTTATTTAAGAAATCTCGTGCATAATAATGCACTGAAATATATTTGGTAGAAAGTAAAAATAAAGAAGCATTATAGATAATAACAACCGCATTAATAAACAATAATGAATCTTTTAACTTTGTAACATATTCTTTTGTAAGATGATTCATTATTGCCACCCCGTTATATCATATTCTTCTATATTTTCGTTGGTAATCAATTTTGTTGGAACAATAATTGAGCGTTTATACTTTTTATGATGTAACATCTTATAAGCCACCTTGATTGTTTCTTTTCCTAAAGAAGTAGGTGATTGTGAAGATGTCCCCACAATCTCTTTCGTTTCTACCAACAATTTCTTTATATTTGGTGAACCATCAACTCCGTAAATAAAAACATCATGCCCTAAATCATTTTCTTCTATAGAAGCCAGTGCTCCTAAAGCCGTTGGATCATTCAAACAAAAGACAACATCAAAATCAATTCCTTGTTGAATAATTTTATTTAAAGCAGGTAAAGCAAGTTCCGTTTGTCCTAAACAATCTTCACTTCCTACAATTTGATAATTCTCATTTAAAGCAACTGTATCTTTAAAGCCGTTGATACGATCAACCGCTGACAAGGCTTTAGAATGTTCAAGTAAAGCAATACGTGCATGATCAAAGCGTTGCATCATATCTTTAGCACACTGTACTCCTGCATCATAATTATCTGAAACAACTGTACAATCTGCAATTTGATCATCACTAATAGGAGCATCGACTACAATAATTTTAATTCCTGCTTTTTTGACTTCTTTTAATGTTTTATTAATACTCGAAGATTCAACAGGATTAATAATTAAAACATCTATTCCTAAAGAAACAAGGTCTTTGATTTGTTCATTTTGTTTTTTAGGATCCAAAGCTGGATCTCTAGTATATAAAACATCCCCATGATTATTAACAACATTTTCTATTTCATTATTTACAGCTTTATAGAAGGTATTATTCATTGTCATATAAGTTGCTCCAAATTTAATTTGTTTAGTATCAGTGTTTAAATAATGGTGATAGACAAAACAAATCATAATAAGGCTTACAATACATGTTATTTTTAAAGCTTTATTTTTATAAAAAGACATGTGTTTCCCTCCTATTCTCCCTTTATTTAATTTTAATGATTTTTGTCATCTATGTAAATATGACAAATGTCATAAAAAACAGTTGACTCTATTTTTGAATCAACTGTTTTGCATATTTTATAATACTACTTCCATCTAACAAACCATAATCTTTTAAAGAAATTACGCCTACCGGCACTTTAACTACCTTTTTAATTTCCTTTAAATCTTCACTTCTTTGTGGCGTAAGTAAAACCACATCGGCCTCTTGTAAATGCTCATTTAAAAACACTTCAATATCCATTAATTGACTTTTAGCTACTTCTTCTATTTTACGAACCAACATATTTCCTGAAAAACCTGGTTTTGACAATAATGTTATCTTCATATAAGACCTCCAAACACATAGTACTAATATAATAAATGAAATAGCTAAAATACACAATATCTATTTTAGTTGTTTATTTATATTTCCATTGATCACACAATGCTTGTAATTTTAAATAATCACAACAAAAACTCGTCAAAAATTCATCTTTCTTTACAAAAACAGCATTGACAACGTTATTAATTTTTCTTTCTATTTCTTCACGAGTAGATTGTTTCTTTAAATATATATACTCATTATTTAAATAATCTTTATACTTATCATTATTAATATCTATTCTTTTATATACACCTTGAGGAACAGGTATCATGTTATTAATAAGCAATGCAGCAATGATTTCGTGACTTTCGTTGTAAATTTCTACTGTTGTTCTTGGATTTCTTCTTTTTCCATTTTTTCTTAAAGGCTTTGAAGTTAATGGTATAAAATATGTATAATCTTCTATTCCAACAATAATTCCTACAAATCTTCTACCCGATTTTAAATTCACTCTAAAATCATACTGAAATAAATACTGCCTATAATCGCTTTCTATATCATATAAAGCAATTTTATTATCTTTTAAATGTATTTTCATATTTTCTCCCTATGAAGAAAAACGAAGAACTCATAAACTAGAATTCTTCGTTTTAAATCGTCCACTATAGCAGGATCTCTCTCGTTTTAAATCGCCTACTAAAGCAAGGCCACTCTCGTTTTAAATCGTCCACTATAGCAGGACCTCTCTCGTTATCGATATTTCTATCTACAAATAAATTATACATTTTTTAATGTATAAGTCAATTACTATTAAATATAGAAATCAACCATTATTAGTATATGAAGTATACTTTTATTTATACTCTTTTTGTCTCTATTTATTAAAACATTCTATGAATTCTTTAAGCAGTTTATTTCTATCTTTTTTAAGATAAATAATTCCATAATCTATTTCTAAGCTTTCTTGAAGAGAAACAACCTTCACACTCTCATCTAAATCTTGAATTGAAAAAGCATAATCCGGTAAAATACCAATTCCATAACCACTTAACGTTAAGGCAAGTACAGCTTCAATGTCATCTTGTCTAATCACATTTTTTTCTCTTACTTTTGTTGAAAGAAGATGTTCAAGATCATCTTCCTTTAATTTGGGAATACTTTTTTGTCTTAGTGTAATAAAAGAACAATCTTGGATTTCATTAAATGAAATCATTTCTTTAGACGTTTGAAAGATACTCTTAGGAATAATGGCTTTTGTTGTACTTGTTGAAAGCTTTCTAAAAGTACACTCTGGTCGATCTTGCATCATTATTTTAGTTCCTAAAATAAAATCAAGTTGATTTTCAACAAGTCGATTCACTAATTGAAAATAGTCATCTAAATAAATACGTGGACTAACCCTTGAATTTTCTCTATGAAATAAACGTAATGCTTGGGTAAGGTATTTTGTTTCTTGTGACATTGTACAACCTATTTTTAAAAGAGTTTGTTCATTGCTTTTTACGGCATTTAAACGATTAGGAATAGCTTCCATACGTAATAAGATATCATGAGCATCATGATAAAAGATTTCGCCAGCTGTTGTTAGCTGTACTGATTTACTATTTCTAATAAAGAGTTTAACACCAAGTTCCTCTTCTAAATGTTGAATATGATGTGTTACTGTTGGTGGTGTGACATAAAGTTCTTTGGCAGCTCTTGTAAAGTTTAAACGATCAGCCGCCACAACAAAACATTTAAGTTCTTGACTATTCATGATTTCACCTCTTTTTTATTCTAGCATTAGAATTTCTTTAATGCCATTAATTTAATGTTAATTTACTTTTTTAAATCTTGTTTTAAAATAAAGGTAGGTAAATAAGGAGGACAAACAATGTCACAAAGAAAAGAAATGTTGATGAAAAATATAGAATTTGTAGCTTATGAAGGATTAAATGGAAAACCTGGTTTTCAAATGACTCTTCATAAAAGCAAAGAAGGTCGTTATTATCTTTATGTTGCTTGTTTTAGACATAATGGTTTTAATATTATTGATGTAACCGATCCTTATCATCCTACTCCTTCTAAATGGGTAGAAGGTCCTTGGGTCAAAGAAGGCATCAAAGATGGTCAAAGTCTACCAAAGATACAATCAGGGGATGGTTATTTAATTACAGCTCATGGTGGAACGATGGATGTTTTACATGGAACTCCTAAAGGAAATACTCTTCCTTTTTGGGGTGGTATGATGATTTGGGATATTGAAACAGATCCTATGAATCCAAAACTTTTAGGTAAGTTTGAATGTAAAGGAATGGCAGGCGTTCATCGTTTCTTCTATAATGGTGGCCGTTATGTTTATTGTGTAGGAAATAAGCCAGGTTTTTTAACTTTTATTTTAAGAATCATGGATATTCAAGATCCAACCCATCCAGTAGAAGTAGGTTCATGGTGGGCAGATAATCAATACCGTGCTAATAAACCTGGTGGTGGTCATGTTGCCTTTGGTTCAAAAGAGTTCTTAGAAATGGCAACAGTTCATGCTGTTACTGTTAAAGATCATATTTGTTATGCTGCGGTTGCAAACTTTGGCGCTTGTCAAATCGATGTCAGCGATCCCACAAATCCACAATTAATCGGTTATTTACCAATGAATCCACCTTTTGGAGGAGGCGCTGCTGGGATGTCTATTCATACTTACATGCCTTTAGGTGATTTACCTTATGCGGTTGTTTCTACTGAAGGAGAAAGACCTCGTTATTTTTCTAACGAAAATAAAAACGGTCTCTTTAAAAAGCTTGTAACACAGCCAATGAATACGATTGGAATTGTCGAAACTACAGATCCGACAAATCCATCACTTATTTCTATTTTCCCATATCCAGAAGTACCTGTTGGATATACTCATGGAAAGAACTTTAATATTGTTGATGGTGTTCGTGTTCCTTTTGGACCTCATAATTTATTTGATGCTTTTGGAAAAGATTGTTATGAACCTTATAAAGGTTTAATTTATAATTGTTATTTTGGAGCTGGACTTAGAGTCTTTGATACGACGGATCCTTTTATTCCAAAAGAAATTGCCTACTTTATGCCTCCTGATCCAGAAGTTGATCTTTTTAATAATGAAGATGGCACTTTATTACCAGGTTCTAAAGTCGCAATTACCGAAGATTGTTTAGTTGATGATCGTGGTTTTATTTATGTTGATACATTCCAAGACGGTCTTTATATTGTGAAATTGAAAATGGAGGATTCATATGAAAATTTATGCTTATGAAGTAAGACAAGATGAAATGGGTTATTTTAAAGAATATGAAAAGAAATATGGTGTTTCTGTTGTTTTAAATCACCAAGTACCCACTTTAGAAAATGCAGATAATGTAGATGGATGTATTGGTGTAACTATTTTAGGTCAAGGAGACATTAATGCAAAACTATTAGATAAATGGTATGATCTTGGTATTCGCTATGTTTCTTCTCGTACAATTGGTTTGAATCATATTGATTTAGAACACGCTAGAGAAATTGGAATTCAAGTATGTAATGCGAAATATCCACCTAATGGAGTTGCCGAATTTGCTTTAATGCTTTTATTAATGTGTATGAGAAACTATAAACAAGCTTTATGGCGAGGACAAGTCAATGATTATTCTTTAAGTGGTTTACAAGGAAAAGAACTTCATGATTTAACCGTTGGTGTTATGGGAACTGGAAATATTGGACGTACGTTTGTTCAACTTCTTTCTGGATTTGGTTGTCGTATTTTAGCTTATGATCTTCATGAAAATGAAGATGTTAAAAAATATGCAACTTATGTAGATAAAGATACTTTATTAAAAGAAAGTGATGCCATGAGTTTGCATCTTCCTTTATTTGAAAGTACGTATCATCTAATTAATAAAGAAACTATTCAAAAAATGAAAGATAATGTAATTTTGATTAATTGTTCCCGTGGTGAACTTATTGATACGGAAGATATTATTGAGGCTATTGAAAGTAAAAAAATTGGAGCTTTAGGACTCGATGTTATTGAAGGAGAAGAAGGCATTACGCATATTGATCATCGAAGTGATATTCTTTCTAATAAAAATATGGCTTATCTCCATCAATTTCCTAATGTCATCATGACTCAACACATGGCCTTCTATACAAATACAGCCGTTAAAAATATGGTTAAAAGCGGTATTAAAGGTATCATAGAAATGGCTAATCAATAAATAAAAAATTGAGGATTCATTCCTCAATTTTAGTTTATGAAAATAAAAAAATAACAATTCCTAGAACAACAAGAACAATTCCTGTTGCTCTATTTAAGGTTTTAGGAGTTGCTTTATTCGCAAATAAAGCAGCAATTCTTGCCCAAATAAGAGTAAAGAGAATACATAAAATCCATACTGTTAAATTAGGAAACCCGCCAATCATAAAATGTGAAATAGCTCCAGTAAGGGCTGTAAAGGTCATAATAAAAACACTCGTACCTACTGCCGTTTTAAGTTCATATCCCATGACTGTTGTTAAGATAAGAAGCATCATCATGCCTCCACCAGCTCCAACAAAACCACAAATAAAACCTATACAAGTTCCACAAATTATAGATTGGATTGCTCTTTTTTTAGAAGAAACATTATTCATTGCTTCTTTCGTTGTCATTACTGGTCTAACAATAAATTTAACTCCTAAAATAAAAGTCATAAAAACTGAAAAACTTCCCATTGTTGAAGATGGTAAAAGACTTGCCGCATAACTACCTATTACCGTAAAAATAAGTACACTTACCATCATCAATAAACCGTTTCTAATATCTAAATTTTTATTTTTTCCATAAGTATAAGCTGAAACCGCACTGGCAAGGACATCTGATGACAAAGCAATACCTACTGCCATATAAGGATCCATTTTCAAAAAAGCAATGAGCATTGGGCTAATAACAGCAGCCGCTGACATTCCTGCAAAACCTGTTCCTAGACCTGCTCCCATTCCAGCAAAAAAGGTTACAAGAATAATAAATAAAATATTTGTTTCCAATTTATTTTTCCTCCAATAAACAATCTATATTTTTTTTCATAAGTTCTAATGTTTCTTTAAATATCTTTTGATGCTTTTCATCAATATCTGAAAAAAGTGAAGAAAAGAAATGGTTTTGAAACGCTTTTCCTTTTTTTATAACATCATTCGCTTTTTTATTCAAAACTAATTCAACTTTTCTTCGATCTCCTGGAACATCTATCCTAGATAAATATCCTTGATCAACTAACTGATCCACATGAATTGAAACAAGGTTTGCTTTGATTTTTCTTATTTCCACAATATCTTTAGCATATTTATATTGGGGGTTATTTCCCAAAAACATCAAAATATCAAACCCTGTTTGCTTTAAATGAAATTCATTACAAAGATCTTTACATTGTTGATGATAAGCAAGTTCTAATTTTCTAGCAAAATCAATATTCATATTATCACTCCCTTCATTTTTAGATAGTTCATTTTTGAACTATTTTAAACAATAAAAAAAGAAATGTCAAATGACATTTCTTATTCAATGCTTATTGTAGAAGTGTTTTCAATTTGTTTCATATCTGATTTAGGTACTGATAAACGAAGTACTCCACCTTCATATTTAGCTTTGATATCTTCTTTTGGAATATCTCCTAAATAGAAGCTTCGTGTCATATTTCCAACATATCTTTCTTGTCGAATATAACGTCCATCTTTGTCTTTTTCATCTTTATCCAAGCCTTTACTTGTTGATATTGTCAAATATCCATTTTCATAGTTGACATTGATATCTTCTTTCTTGAAACCTGGTAAGTCAACATCTACTTCATATGTCGTATCTGTTTCTCTGACATCTGTCTTCATCATGTTTCTTGCATGTTTTCCATACAATGGATTTTTCTTTCCAAAGAAATCTTCATCAAAATCATTAAAGAAATCATCAAATAAGTTTTCTGTAAATAAGCTAGGCATCATCATAAGTCATTTCCCCTTTCAATATAAATGCTTAGTCATTAGCATCGTTACTTCCAGCGGTGTTAACTCTTGAAACTAGGACCTTTTTTAATACCTTTCCTAATTTCTAAATACATTATAGTTCTTACTTTTAGCACTGTCAAGAGGCGAGTGCTAAAAATTATAAACTTATACTTATACTTAAAATCAACCCAAGGATTCCTACAACCATAAAACATAAAGAGATTCCTGCTGCTTTTTTTCTTTGAATCATTTTTGTTTTTTGATTAGAATCAATAGAATTTATAGGATAGTTTCTTCTTCCTATCAAATAAAGTAGTAAACCACTTGAATTATTTCCATTACTTGCGAGTAATCCCCATAGTTTAGGATGTTTTAAACCACGAATTGTGGCATCAATCACCGTTAATCGATAAATTTGATAAACTGTTTCAATTCCCCCAACAAGTGCAATAGCCGCACATATAATCGCTAAAATACTTTTTACTTCCATGATCCGTTCCTCCTTAAATACGTTTAATCATTTGATAAAGCAACAATGATGAACTCACAATAGCAAGACAAAAGATCATCACTAAATAATAACTTTTACTTGGTAAAAACATTCCTAGTGTAACCAACAAGATTACCACAATAATATTTAAGATAATCGCTCTTAATAGTTTTTGATTACTTTTAACAACGTTTGTGCTTTCTTGTAAGTGTTCCATCATTGCATCGTCCCCTTTCAATAAATCATCAAGACTTATGGAATAAAGGTTGCTTAACTCAATGACACTTATAATATCAGGATAAGATTTTTCATTTTCCCAATTGGATATTGTTTGACGAGAAACATTTAGTTTTTCAGCAATGACTTCTTGAGTCAAATCCCTATTTAAACGTGCCTCCTTTAGTTTTTTACCTATTTCCATATTTTCTTTCTCCTTTCATTTTCATTTTTTCATAATCTATTGATAGAGTCTATCAAATATCTTTTACATAGGACTTTTTTCTATGTCAAAATTATTTGACATAGAAAAAAAGACGCTTTAAAAGGCGTCAAATACTATAAAATAAGTTCAATCATTACTACAACAAAGCATCCAATACAAGCGACTTGAATGAGACTTAATTCTTTATAAGATGCATAAATAATAATGATTGTTGCAACGATTCCAGAAATCAAATGACCTGTTGAATAAAAAATATCTGGGAAGGTCATCGCTGCAAGGACCGTATAAGGAATATAATCCAAAAAGGATTGAATGGTTGGGTTCGTAATTTTTTTATTAATAAAGACAAGTGGTATCGCACGAATAGCATAAGTAATAAGCGACATGATCGCTAAATAAATATAAAACTGTTTATCCATGTGCTTCCCCCTTATTAAATAACACAGCGCCTATAAAAGCACTTGTAAGAGCTGAAATCGTCATCGCAAAACCACTTGATAATTGATTGATGATGGGTAAGTAGTAAAAACCTGAACGGATAATAATTGCAAGAGCTACTACTTTAATTATATTTTTATCTTTTTTCATTCCTGGAATAATAATTGCGATAAACATGGCGTATAAAGCAATTGATAAAGCATTACTAATGACCGTAGGTACAATAGAGCCAAGCATTGCCCCTAAGGTTGTTCCAAGCATCCATCCTGCCGTAGAAATTGAAGCAAGCCCAAAGAAGTAAGTCCGACTCACATTTTCTTCAAGCATCGATAAGGCAAAGATTTCATCGGTAATAAAAAAGCTTAAGAGCCATTTATAAATTCCTTTAAACTTTTCATCTACTTTTTGGGAAAGTGAAAGTGACATAAACGCATAACGAATATTCACGGTCAATTCCACGATCGCCATTTCTAAATAGGTCCCTTGTCCTGCAATAATTCCTAGTGAAGCAAATTGCCCTGCTGAAGTAAGATTCAATAGCGAGATCAAAACTGCTTGTATCACACTAAATCCCATTGATACAGCAATCGCTCCAAAAGAAAAAGACACAGATAAATAGCCTAAAGCAATTGGTATTCCATTTTTCATTCCTCTTTTTATTTCTTTCATAACGTGTCCATTATACAAAAATATCCTCGATAACTCTACAATTACCGAGGAATATTTTAGGCAAATTTTTCAACAATTGGTTTTGATACCAATTTATTCCATGTACTAATTAAGGGACCTGTACCAAACATTAAAATAATTGTTGCAATTCCTAATGGTCCACCTGTAATAAACCCAATTAAAACACAAACAACATCTGTCATAATACGGCATACTGGATAAGATGGTGACATCACATCTGCCATATAAATAGATAAAGCATCATAACATCCAGTTCCAAGATCTGATGTGATATATAAAGAGCATCCAAGTGTAACAAATAAAATACCAATCGCTAAAACCACGAATTTCATTGGTAATGAAAATGGTATAACATCCGGTGAAGAAACATTAAATAATTGACAATAAACATTATTAAAGAATTGTACAAAGAAACCAAGTAAAAACATATTAATAATGGCACCAATATTTAAATATTTTAAATTACTTCTACTTAATAAAATTAAAATTAAAAATAAGATTGCATTAACACTTCCTTGAAAAACACCTAAAGGTATATTTAATAAACTACTGATTCCTGTTGTCATTGATGTAAATGGATCAATTCCCATTTGTGATATACGACATGTTGAAACACCTATAGCGATAATAATATTTCCAATTAAAGAAATAATTGCTAGTTTGATTGAAAACTTAAATTTCATACTTTCATCCTTTCAAAAGTATTATACTTATTTTTTTATCTTTTAATTTTATTTTCAAATTATGAAAAACTATCTCAAAAATGAGATAGCTTCATAAATCATAAAAATCATTTCTGTATTGATTATAAGAAGAAGGAGAAAGAGTAAGATCCAGGGAATAATCTTTTTAATCATTTTCTATTTTCTTAGGAAAGATAATTGTTGTCTTAAAGAGATCACCATCTACATTCACTTCAAAAGTTCCACCTTGAACCTCCACAAAGCTTTTACAAATGGCAAGTCCTAAACCAGAACCTTCACTTTTACGTGAAGTATCCCCTTGTACAAATCTTTCTGTTAAATCATCTGAATTTGATATTTCATGTGCTGAAATATTTTTGAAAACGACAATGACTTGTTGATTCGTTTCAACGATTTGTAAATAAACTCGTGTATGTTCTAAAGCGTATTTACAAATATTTTGACATAAATTTTCTAAAACACGATAAGTTTTTTCACTGTCTAAATGACAAATGATTTTTTTATTTTCATAATCATTTTTTAGATTTAAATGATGATGTTCAAATTGTTCTTGATATTCAAAGAGTACTTGTTGTAATAAAGCATGAATATCTAAATCTATAGGATTTAATTGGATATTTCCACTATTGACTTTAGATACTTCAAATAGATCTTCAATAAGTGTTTTTAATCTTTTAGTATTACGATCTAAAATATCAATATATTCATCTTGTTGTTCTTTTGATAAATCTTCATTTTTTAATAAATCGATATAAGAAATAATGGATGTTAAAGGTGTTTTTAAATCATGAGAAACATTACTAATCAATTCTGTTTTCATCTTTTGTGAAGCCACTTCTTTACTTACCGCATCTTTAAAACCATCATTAATACAATTAAGTTCATCTTTTAAAGAATTAAATAATCCAAGATCTTGATTGATTTTATCGTTAAATTCTCCTTGAGATAAATGATGCGCTGATTGTAAAAGAATTTGATAATCATTGCTTACTTTTGAAAGTAGCTTTTTAGAAATCAACATAATAATGATGGCACAAATCAAAGAAATAAAACATGTAAAAATAAGATAAATACGTGGACTAATATAATAAAGATTTCCTATAATTCCCATAAAAAAATAAACAAATAATAGAATTCCTTCAATACAAATGCCACTGATTAAACCTATTTTAAGAATGATATTTCCTTTTTGATTCTTTAAATCAAATTGTGTTAAGCTTTTAATTTCATCTTTAAAATAGTGATAAGCACTACAAACAAGCGTATGTTCTTTAATAAAGTCTTTACCAAAAACAAGAATAGATTTGATATAAAAGATAAAATACATAATCATGGCATAGAAAACAAACCAACCACCTACATTGATAATCGGTTCAATCGCAACACCGGCACCAGCCATTCCTCTTTCTCTTAGCATCCAAGCAAAAGTTCCTTGCCAAGAGGCCCTTAATACTTCTGTCATGCCAGCAAGCCACATTTCAATTAAAATAATATAAATAAAGAACATAAAGAATAATTTAACTTTAACAACTGTTTTAAAAGGTTCAATTTCAATCAGTTTTCTGACTGGCACAAATAACATAAAAATGACAAGAGCTGCAACAATAATAAAGACATAGGTTACTAAAACATCAGAAATGGATCCTTGTTTAGAACATAATTCTTCTAAATAACAATTTGTTGGTAATTTTTTAGGTATCGCAATCAATACTTTAATGTTTGTTGGATTTTTTAGTGTAATTTGATTAATGGTGTTACTGTTACCTTCATCTAAATAATTATTTTTAAAAAGTTGATCAAAGGATGTATTGTAGAAGGCTCCTTCCCAATCACTTGTTTGTTTTCCTTCAAGAGAAATATTTCCATTTTCATCATAATCGATGGTTGCATACCATTGATAGTCATTTAACACTTTTTTATCTTGGGTTTCAAACGCATTTTTTAAATTCTTTTTAGAATTTGTGAAAAAGATTTTTTCATCTGTTTTATCATAAACATAATATTTGATTCCTTTTGTTTCATGATTATTTTCATCTTCTAAATTATAAATATAATCTTTAAAAACATCTTTTAAAGAATAATCATCATAAACATTTAGTTGATCAATATCATCACCTTTAACATAATAATGAAGTAAATCATAATTTCCTTTTCTTCTTTGTATTTTCATATCTAATAAAATACTTTTACTTGTAAGTATTTCTGTAATTCTACTTCGATTATTATCAAAATCAAGTTTAGTCGAAGTCATTTTTTCTTTTACACCATAACTTAAATAAGTGACTAATGAAGCAATAATCAATACAGAAAATAAAAGTATTTTAAGTAATCTGTTTTTATTTTTCATGTTTCCTCCTATTGTTTATCAATTTTATATCCTACACCCCAAACTACTTTTAAATATTGTGGTTTTTTAGGATTAATTTCTATTTTTTCTCTTAAATTACGCACATGGACCATTACGGTTTCACTATTAATGGCTTCTTCGTTCCAAACGCGTTCATAAATATCATCTGCAGAAAATACTTTTCCTGCATTTTTCATTAATAATTCTAAGATTTTAAATTCAATGGGTGTCACTTTGACATTTTTACCATCCACTGAAACTGTCTTTGTATCAACATTGAGTTCAAGACCTCCACAAATATAAACATGATCACTTTCTTTTGGTGCTGTCGCATCTAAATAACGTCCATATCTTCTTAAATGTGAATGCACTCTAGCCATAAGTTCCATAGGTACAAATGGTTTTGTCACATAATCATCGCCACCTAAATTAAGTCCCATGATTTTATCAATATCTTCTGATTTTGCTGAAAGAAAAATTACTGGAAAATCATACTTTTCTCTTAACTTAGAAACCATTGTTAAACCATCCATCCTTGGCATCATAATATCAACAATTGCTAAATGAATCGTTTCTTTTTCAATAATTTCTAAGCCTTCTAATCCATCATTTCCTACATAAACGTCATACCCTTGATTTTGCAAATAAATTTTAATTGCATTTGCAATTTCTGTGTCATCTTCAACAACTAATACATGATATTTTTCCATTCCCTTTTTAACTCCTTATCTAAGCATTGAAAACAATGCAAAACTAATACATATATACCCTGCATAAATACAGCTTATTAAAATCATTTTGTTTAATCTTTCCATCTTCCTCACCTCTTGTCTTAAAGTATAGAGATGATTTATAAATATTTTCTTTTTATCTTTCTTAAGATTTTCTAAAGATTCAAACTAACTCTATTGTACATAATCTTTCGTAAAAAAGGAAATCTCTTTTTAAAATAAGATTATTTGTCTATTTTTAGATGAATAATTAAAATAACTCTCATCCAACAAGAGAGTTTGCTATAATCTTATTGAGGTGATACGAATGAATAATAACTATTTAAGTATTGGTGAAATGGCCAAAATGAATCATATTACTGTAACAACTTTAAGATTATATGATGAACTTGATTTATTAAAGCCTGTTCATGTTAATCCTGAGACAAATTATCGCTATTATGATATTAAACAAAATGCCCGTTTGGATTTGATTCAATATATGAAAGAACTTCAAATGAATCTTAAAGAAATTAAGGAACTTCTTGATAAAGAAGATATTAATTTAATTGAAGCCATTTTAATTAAAAAGAAACAACAGCTTTCTATACAAATCAATGATTTACAAAGAACTAAAGATGCTATTTCAAGAACGATTTATAGTTTAGAAAGGTATCGTAAATCACCCCCAAGTGGGACAATTACTTTAGAATATATTGACCGTCGAAGAATTTATGTCATGAATACTGACATTAATTTTTATGAACATGATTTAGATGTTTATGAACATCTTTTAAATCAATTAAAAAATAATATGCTTTCTCGTCATTATTCACAAATTTATTATTGTAATGCGGGTACTTTTCTTTCCAAAGAAAGATTTTTAAAACAAGAGTTTATTTCAGATCGTATTTTTGTATTTGTGGATGATCATTTTCCTGAAAAAGATATTCAAATTATTGAAAATGGAATGTATGCTTGTATTTATCTTGATGATTTTCATCAAGAAATAGATTATGCAAAACGTCTTCTTGATTATTGTCGAATGAACAATTTAATAATATATGGAGATTATATTTGTGAAGTTTTAAGTGAACTCAGTATGTTTGATCATCATGAACGTTCAATGTTTTTAAGATTACAAGTTCCTGTTTTTTTTAAAAAATAGTTGACTCTCATGTTGGATAAGACTCTATGATATAAGTAAAGAAATAGGAGGCATACAATATGGAAAAGATTAAAGTTGTACAATATGGCTGTGGAAAGATGGCAAAATATATTATTCGTTATCTTTATGAAAATGGTGCAATGATTGTTGGTGCCATTGATACTAATCCAGCTATTATTGGAATGGATATTGGTGATTTTGCAGGTCTTGGTATTAAGACTGGTGTTTGTATTAGTGATCAAGCTGACCAAGTTTTAGATGAAACAGATCCTGATATCGCTGTTGTCACTTTATTTAGTTTAGTCAGTGATTGCTTCGATCATTATGTAAAATGTTTATCAAGAGGAATTAGTGTTATTTCTACATGTGAAGAAGCAACATATAGTTGGACAACTGATCCAGTTCGTACAAATCAATTAGATGTTATCGCAAAAGAAAATGGATGTACTTTTGTTGGTAGTGGTATGGAAGATATCTTCTGGGTAAATATGGTTGGTTTAGTAGCCGGTGGATGTCACTCTATTAAAAAGATTGAAGGTGCTGTAAGTTATAATGTCGAAGATTATGGATTAGCTCTTGCCAAAGCTCATGGAGTTGGTTTAACACCTGAAGAATTTGAAGCAAGTATTGCTCATCCAGAAGTATTAGAACCTTCTTATGTATGGAATTCAAATGAAGCTTTAGCTGCACGTATGGGATGGACAATTAAGTCACAAACTCAAAAATGTGTTCCTTATTTCCATGAAACAGATCTTTATTCTTCTACTTTAGGAAAAACCATTCCAAAAGGAAATTGTATTGGTATGGCTGCTGTTGTTACAACAGAAACCTTCCAAGGACCAATTATTGAAACACAATGTATTGGTAAAGTTTATGGAGAAGATGATGGAGATATGTGTGATTGGAAAATTACAGGTGAACCAGATACAGAGTTTCATGTTGTAAAACCTGCAACGGTTGAACATACATGTGCAACGATTGTCAATCGTATTCCAACTGTTTTAGTTGCACCTGCTGGTGTAGTTACAGTTGATGAATTAGATCGTTTAGATTATTTAACTTATCCTATGGAATATCATATTTAATGTAAAAGCAGAGCTTAGGCTCTGCTTTTTTGATAGAAAACAATACTTTCATAGGGTTTAAGAATTCCTTTTTGATGTTGATTATAGTTTTGAATCAATACTTTTTCATTATTTAAAATAGATGCATCATAGCTTACTTCCTTATCCGTAAAATTACAATAAACATAAAGTTCTTCATCTTGATAAAGACGTTTATAGGCATAAATATTTTCATCATTTTTCATTATTAACTCATATTTACCTAAAGTAATGATTTCATATTCTTTTCTTAATTGAATTAATTTTTGATAAGTATGAAAAATAGAATTTGTATCTTTCATTTCTGTTTCAGCATTGATTGTTTTATAATTTGGATTCATCATAATCCAAGGAATATGTTCACTAAACCCTGCATTTTTTTCTTTGTTCCATTGCATTGGTGTTCTAGCGTTATCTCTACTTGATTTTCTCATATAGCGTAACATATCTTCATGACTTACCGATTTTTCTATTTCTACAAGTTGTTTATAACTATTGAATGTTTCAATATCTCGATAATCATCAAGTGAATTAAAAGGTACATTTGTCATCCCCAATTCTTCCCCTTGATAAATATAAGGTGTCCCTTGCATCATATGTAAACATATCGCCAACATTTTTGCTGATTTTTCATGACACAAAGGAGAAGAAGTATCACCAAATCTTGAAACACATCGTGGTTGATCATGATTATTCCAGAACAAAGAATTCCAAGCCTGTTGATACATTCCTACTTGCCATCTCGACATAATTTGTTTTAAATCTTTTAAAGAAAATCTTTGATCTGTCCATTTATTAACTTCTGCACCATCAACATTCATTAGTTCAAACTGAAAGACCATGCTTAATTCTTTATTATCTAAAGGAGCATATTTTTTAGCATCCTCGATTGTTACAGCAGGTGTTTCTCCTACTGTTAAAATTTCTTTTCTAGAAAATACTTTTTGATTCATTTCTTGAATATATTCATGAATATGTGGTCCATTTGCACATACTTGATGACCTTTAATAGTACTGTCTACATAGTATTGACTTTCATCCTTACTAATAAGATTAATGACATCTAAACGGAAACCATCAACACCTTTATCTACCCAGTAATTCATAATATCAATACATTCTTGTCTTACCTTAGGATTTTGCCAATTTAAATCAGGTTGTTTTTTAGAAAATAAATGCAAATAATACTCATTTGTCTTTTCATCAAGTTCCCAAGCTGAGCCTTGAAAGCAGCTTGTCCAATTATTTGGAACATCTCCCTCATTTCCTTCTTTCCAAATATAATAATCTCGATAAGGATTATTTTTAGATTTTTTACTTTCTTGAAACCAAAAATGTTCATCACTTGTATGATTAAAAACTAAATCAAGAATAATTTTGATATCTTTTTGATGCGCTTTATCTAATAATTCCTCAAAATCACTCATTGTTCCAAATTCACTTTGAATACTTCTATAATCAGAAATATCATAGCCATTATCATCATTTGGAGATTTAAAAATAGGGGTTAACCATAATACATCAACACCTAATGTTTTTAAATAATCAAGTCTTGAAATAATACCTTGTAGATCTCCCACACCATCATTATTACTATCTTGAAAGCTTTTTACATAAATTTGATAAACAACACTCTTTTTCCACCATTCCATATTGATTCCTCCTGCTTTTATTATTCTCTTTTTATAAAGGAAATTCATTGCCTTTTTTAACAATTTATAGTCAATTATTAACTTTTCGATATTTTGTTGGTGTTGTATGATATTCTTTTTTAAAAACATTTTCAAATGATTTTACATTTTTAAATCCATGATTTAAAGCAATATCAATGATTTTCATGTTAGTATGTATTAAATCATAATAAGCATGTTTTAATCTTATTTTTTGTAAATATTGATAAAAGGAAATCGTTGTTTGTCTTTTAAATAATCGTGATAAAGAATTAGGATGAAAGTGAAATTGTTCAGCTATAATTTCAAGTGTTAAATCTTGGTTATATCTTTTTTCTATTTCTTCTATTATTTTATAAATTTCTTTTGTGTTTTCTTCTTGTTTTTTATCTAATAAACAATCCTGTATGAGTTTTTGATAGAGTTTATACATTAAAATATGTTGTTCTATTGGTAAAAGATGGTGAATATATTTCATTTCTAACCAAGGTTTAAACCATTCTTTGTTTGATGGAGCTTTTAATTTAAAGAAATAAGATTGAATTTGAAATTCTTTAAAGACATCAACTGACAATAAATATGTATATAAATGTGTAAATTCAGGAAAATTGAATTGATGTACACTATGTGAGTTAATAATAAACATTTCCCCTTGATAAAATATTTCTTTCTTTCCATCAATATATGCTTCTACTTTTCCTGAAACGACATATACAACTTCAATATCTTGATGATAGTGGGAACTTACTGGTCGACTTTTATTAAATTGATGATTATAAAAAACAATAGGATATTTAATATTTGTTTTAACAATTTCTAGATGATGATCCATTTTATTCACCTCTTTTTTATTATATAAGAAAAAAGCCTACATTGTAGACTTTTTGATCATATTTATAAAATACTGATGAATTGAATCATCTTCATCAAGTTCAGGATGAAAAGCAAGTGCTAATTGTTTTTTATATTGAACAGCAATAATATTGTCATTCACTTTAGAAAGAATATCAACACCATCTTGTACACTTTCGATATAAGGTGCGCGAATAAAAGTCATAGGTACTTTTCCTATTCCTTTCATTTCTTCAATGGTGTGAAAACTTCCTAGTTGTCTACCATAAGCATTTCTTTTAACCGTCATAGGTATTGTTGAAAAATAAGTTTGATTTTGATTTTCTATTTCCTTAGCTAATAAAATGAGTCCTGCGCATGTAGCAAGTGTTGGTAAGCCATCTTGAATACGTTTTTGTAAAATATCAAACATATCCAATTCTTTTAAGAGCTTTCCTTGAACAGTACTTTCTCCACCAGGAAGAATTAAACCATCAAAATCTTGTTCCAAATCTTTTTTTTGCCTTAATTCAATACACTCTACTCCCAACTTTTCTAACTTTTTTTCATGTTCAATAAAAGCACCCTGTAAAGCCAATACTCCCACTTTCATTATTTTCCTCTTTCTGCCATTAAAATTTCAATTTCTTGTTCATTAATCCCAACCATTGCTTCTCCTAAATCTTTTGATAACTCTGCTATCAATTTTGCATCTTTATAATTTGTAACTGCTTTAACAATTGCTTCTGCACGTTTTTTAGGATTTCCTGATTTAAAGATTCCTGAACCAACAAAGACTCCTTCTGCTCCTAATTGCATCATTAATGCAGCATCTGCAGGTGTAGCAACTCCACCAGCAGCAAAGTTAACAACTGGTAATTTTTTATGATCGTGAACATATTCTACAAGTTCATATGGTACTTGTAATTGTTTTGCAACTTCGAAAAGTTCATCTTTTCGAAGAGCCGAAATTTGGGCAATTTGTTTATTCATCATTCTCATATGACGAACGGCTTGAACGATATCTCCTGTTCCTGGTTCCCCTTTTGTACGAATCATACTTGCCCCTTCATTGATACGACGAAGTGCTTCTCCTAAATCTTTAGCTCCACAAACAAATGGTACTTCAAATTCTCTTTTGTTGACATGATAAACATCATCAGCTGGTGATAAAACTTCACTTTCATCAATATAATCAATTTCAATTGCTTGTAAAAGCTGTGCTTCTACAAAGTGTCCAATACGACATTTTGCCATAACTGGAATACTTACTGCTGCTTGAATTTCTTGAATCATTTTTGGATCAGACATTCTTGCAACTCCCCCTGCTGCACGAATATCTGCAGGAATTCTTTCAAGTGCCATAACAGCACATGCTCCAGCTTCTTCTGCGATTTTTGCTTGTTCAGGTGTTGTTACATCCATAATAACACCACCTTTTAACATTTGTGCTAATTGTTTATTTAATGCATATCTTTCATTTGACATTTTTTAATCCCCCTGTTTACTTTTGTTATGGCTTTTATTATACTTAAATGTGAACATATTAAAATATTCAAATTAAATATATTCATTAAGGTCAGTTTAAGGAGGAATCAATTATGTTAACATATAATCTTACAAATATAGGGTCAGATTCCCTTTATGAATATCTTTATAAATGTATAAAAAAAGACATTATTTTAGGAAACATAAAACCAGGAGAAAGATTACCATCAAAGAGATCTTTTTCAAAAAATCTTGGAGTAAGTATCATTACTGTTGAAAATGCCTATAGTTTACTTATGTCAGAAGGATTTATTTATTCATTACCAAAAAAAGGTTTTTATGTCACTGATCTAAAAAATATTCCTTCTAAAAAACAAATGAATAAAGAGAAAGTGATTTTAACAAGTGGACATAATCACTATTTAGCTGATTTTTCTAGTAATCAAACTGAAAGTGATATCTTTCCCTTTACTACCTGGATCAAAACCATGAAAGAAGTACTAAGAAATAATCAAGAAGAGTTAATGATCAACTCACCTTGTGGAGGAATTCTTGAACTAAGAAAAAACATTGCGAATTTCTTAAAAGATTTTAGAGATATGAATATTAAACCTGAACAAATCATTATTGGTGCAGGTACAGAATATCTATATAGCTTGATTATTCAACTTTTAGGAAACGATGTTAAATATGGCTTAGAAAACCCTGGTTATCCAAAAACTGCACAAATTTATAAAAGTATGAATGTTGATTTTGAATATGTGGATATGGATGAATATGGAATTGATCCAAATGAATTAGAAGAAAAGAAAATTGACGTAATACACATCTCCCCATCTCATCATTTTCCTACAGGTATTGTTATGCCAATTTCAAGAAGATATGAACTTTTAGGTTGGGCAAATAAAGTTGAAAAACATTATATTATTGAAGATGATTATGATAGCGAATTAAGATTAGGAGGAAAACCAATTCCTACCCTACAAAGTATCGATGTTTCCGATAAAATCATCTACATGAATACCTTTACTAAAACTCTATCATCAACCATCCGTATGTCCTATATGGTATTACCAGAATCATTAGCTGATGAATATTATAAACGTCTCTCATTTTATTCATGTACCGTTTCAAATTTTGAACAATATACACTTTCTAGATTTATTGAAAACGGACATTTTGAAAGACATATTAATCGTTTAAGAAATTATTATTTAAAAAAACAAAATACAATCTTAAATGCTTTCCAAACAAGCAGTATAAATAATAAGATTGAAATTTATAATGAAACTACCGGTGTTCATTTTTTAATGAAAATAAAAAGTGAAAAAACAGAAAAAGACATTATTAACAACGCCTTCAGTAAAGGAATAAAGTTAAGTCCACTTTCTCAATATTACAAAAATAATGAAGAAAACAAAAATATTTATGTTATGAACTATTCCTCATTAGATAGTGAAAAAATAGAACTAATTGTAGAGAAATTAAAACAATGTATTTAAAAATCCTAACATAATCTGTTAGGATTTTTTAGTTAACAAACATAAAAAAAAAGAAGGAACTGGCAACGAGCTATTTTCGCACAATGTA
>ERZ1673752.133-NODE-133-length-135110-cov-17.625989_pt1 | contig 135110 bp, 106 predicted proteins | sample MGYA00580195_ERZ1673752 | MGnify/ENA primary metagenome ERZ1673752 (study PRJEB41218, sample SAMN15661744) | gut metagenome | host: Homo sapiens | place: Canada: London | collected 2015-08-20/2019-03-30 | study: EMG produced TPA metagenomics assembly of... | reverse complement strand
CCATCCCGAGCGATGGGGAAGTTATGAACTGCATAGATGCCTATCTCTGCCACTTCGATGAAGCGAGCACTCTGTGCGAAGTGTGCTACCAGGCAACCATCGGGGATGTCTATCGTGAGCCGGTAATGGGAGATCCATTGACTTACTTCAATGCGATTTATCAGGAAAGATATATAGATCTTTTAGCGTAAACATCTATACCTTTTGATCAAGAGGTATAGAGGTTTTTTGTACCAATAATAAAGGGGAGGCTATCGTCAGGCGGACCTATAGCTACTACCGCACGGGCTGATGTAGAAAAAGGTTATTTAGTGTTGTTTGCCTTTTGCTGCGCCTTTTGTGCTTTCTTAGCTGCCCGCTCCTCTTTGCGGGAGGGTAGGCCGAGCAATTTCCGATCTCTATTTCCGGGGTTCCACCTCTCGCCATAGCGTTCCCTCATGCGCTGAATATACTCCTCATTGAGATTTTTCCGCTCTCGCGTTTCTTCTTGCTTTTTTGCTTCCGGATGCACCATATCGGCCGGGCGCTGCTTGTATAGCGGTAGAGCAAGAGGATTCCATTTTATTTCTGAAGTAAATTTGGCTTGTACGGAGATAGCTTGCGGCAAATAGTAGGTTGGCTCCGGTTGCTCAGAGGGGTATTTACCCATATCCCATACACCATTCTTATTCAAATCCAGCCAAATACGACCAAAGTAGGTCTCAGGTGCCAGTTCTCCAACTTCAAGGCTGTCGGTCACTATTTGGCGTAGGAGTACGCTATCGTTTTTATCCAACAGCTCAAAGTAGCAAGGTGCTCCGTCGGTATTAAAATGGGGTGGATATTCCATGAACAACTTGAAGCCTCCGAACGCATCCTCTTTGAGCGTGGCAAAAGGAATTTGCTCCTTAAGTACAATGGAGTGATAGGCGCTTTCTATTGAGCCGGAGTCAATCTCTAAGAGATACTGAGCGCCAAAGTCAGCGTCGAATATGAGTTCGTAGTCGAGACTGCGAAGAGAGTCTTGCCGGAGAGAGAGCGGTATCAGCGTGCGTTCGCCTTCGGGGATCTTGTCCCCTTGAGAAAAACTTTGACCCGATGTAGACGAATAATCCTCTTCTTGTGCCGTTGGGGTATCGTTCTGCTCTGCTTGGTGCCCATATTTGTCTAAGGCATTTTCGTATGGGTTTGATGCCCCTCCCACGTAGGATTTTTCCTTCTGATTATAGTTTGATGGTGCTTGTGTAGGCTCCGGAGCAGCATCGGCAGATGATGCATCCAACTGAGGAATGGAGTCTGTTGCAGCAAGTGAAGCACTATCTACCGCAATAGAATAGAGTCGTATCGGTATAGAATCCGGCAAGACAACCGGCTCGGAGAAGGAAAGCCATACGGCCGCTCTCGGATGCCCTTTGTGAATGCCCTCTTCTCGGATTAAGTTAACCTTGAGTTGAGGTATATGGAGCTGTATGGAGTCGATAAGCGTTGAGTCGTTGTGAGGAATGGAATCCACACTTAGATGGGTTGAATCCGTTGTGGAAATTACGGCCTTCTTCTTGGATGCTCTCTTTTTCTTGCTTTTCCGGCCAGTAGTTTTCCCTTTTTCAATAGTTTTCGGGTGCTTGTACACAAATTGCAGTGAATCCTCCTTTACGATAGGGCGTTCAAGCGAATCCAATGCGGCATAGGAAATAGTGAAGCGCAGCGTGTCCTGTTGGTAGAGCAACGGGTCCGTGAGGTAATAGGAAAGGGTGTGTTTGTCTTGCTCTAATTGAGGTTGCCAACCGGCAGATGACGAGGATGGATAGGTAAATAGGGGCTTTAGTTGCGGTAGTTGGGTAATAGGTTCATGAAAGGCAATAGTAAGGCGCGTAGAGTCGGGGCGTGAAACTTTACCCAAGACTTGTGATTTGCGAATGCTTACAGCATAGAGGAGCAGATTGTCCGGTACGGACTCATCCTCATTGGGCAATGGGCTTGGCTCAACGGCAGTAGCAACCTCTGTAGAATCTGCTGCGCCTTCGGTAGAAACTTTTTGGTCGGTGCCTTTATCCGCAACTAATTGTGGGAAGGGCTCTGCCGTGGCGGTGCTATCCTGTAGAGTACTGTCTGAAGGGGTAGCTGCCTGTTCCTTAAGGGGGAGGGTGAGTGGTAGCTGCGCTTCTATGGCATCAGCAAGGAATGCGATACCCTCATTAGGCTGTGAGTAGCTGTAGTTGCGGTCAATGTCGTTAGTAGCTACCAAAAAATATTTCCCCGGTGCCAAATGGGTAATATTGAACACTCCGTTGTCGGTAGTCTTACTGATACGGAGCATGGGTTGATCGCCCGGTAAGTCAGGGAGCGAATCCCGATAGACACCTACGGTGTAAGCACTGAGGGGCATAAGCGTGTGGGCATCCAAGAGCTGCCCACGAAGTTGCATTGTATCGATATGAGGACCTGTGGAAAAAGCATAAGAGAAGCCCTCCAAAGGGTTCCCTTCATTAAGGTCTACAATGGCATCACTAAAATCAAAAGTATAGGTTGTATTGGGAACGAGAGGCTCCTCTATTTTAATTGTAATGGTTTTCCCCACCCCTGCAGTAAAGCGAGGGGGTTCAAGTTGTGGAGGTGCTGCGACTACCTTCTCGCTCTGCTTCTCTAAACGTACATTCTCATTGAAGCGAAGCTTTATAGTACGCTTTTTCACGTTGACTGCTCCATTGGGAGGAGTTGCTTTAACTAATTTTGGCGGCATCATGTCGTAGGGTCCCCCCTCGGGAGAAACTTGATGCGCACAGCCATATATCAGTGTGGCAAGTATTGCGGTGAAAAGTAATGTAGCAAGAGTAAGTAAGGAAGAGCGTCGCATATAAAGTTGCTAAAGGACAATAGGCCCATGAGGCCGTAACTCGGTGATTGAATCGCCTTCAATCCTTATGACAGCTGTTTGTAGTCCCGGGGCAATATCCCCGTCCAGTATGGTATAAACCTCCTTCCCATATAACTCATCTATCAGCTCGGGATTCGTAAGGTACTCGATCTCCTCCTGTAGTACCGGTAGCGAAGCGGTCAGCAGCGGATAGCTGAGATGTTCTAAGAGTAACGAGGTGATGGGTGAAAGAGAAAAACGAATGCCCACCTCTTTGCGTTCCTTGAGCTGCTTGGGTAGCTTATTGGTAACCGGCAAGATAAAGGTCATAGGCTCCGAGAGATGCTCTTTGATAAAGCGAAATGCAGAATTGTCAATTTTGGCATAGGAAGAGGCTTCTGCTAAATCACGACACATTAGTGCAAAGAGCTGCTTCCGCATATCACTTCGCTTGAGTGCATAGATACGCTCAACGGCAGTAACTTTAAGCGGGTTACAGCCATATGCGTAGCCTATTCCTGTGGGAAAGATGATAATTTCGCCCTTGTCAATAAGGAGGGTTAGCTCTTCGATGAGCTTAAAATCAGGATTCTGATAATATAGCTTTGTAATCACCTTGCAAAGCTACTCAAAAAGGAAGTAATGGGATAGCCTAATGCTGTCGTCTTTTGTAAAAGCGTCCAAATGAGCCAGTTGGCTCCATCCGTGGAGCTTGCCGTCACGAAAGAGTAGGCGTTCGATAGTATTACGCTGCTCCCTATTCAAGTAGGGGTGGAACGGAATGCTATCATAGGCAGTCTGTGACAGATTGATGCGCACCGGAGGCTGATTAACGGTAAAGAAGGGTTTTATTTGATGGTAACGCTCCGAGGTCATGCCCCATACCTCTTGCAGTTGGAGTACGGTGTAGTAGCCACCTAATCGCTCGCGGTAGCTTACTATGCGGCGAGCAAATGCCGGTCCAATGCCGGGCACACGAGTGAGTAATGCCGAGTCAGCTTGATTTAAATCAATGGTAGCGCCTTGCGGTATGCGTCTTTTGGGGGTGTATTCGCTTCCCGCAGGAGGTCCTACATACTCCGCGTTTCGCTCTAATGAAGGCTCCTCTTTAGGTTTGAGGGGGTAGGTATCGGTATAAATAGAGTCCTTTTGCAGTGTATCCGCAGAAGTGAGGAGAGGCGCTTCGGGCAGAAAGGAGGAGGCTGAGGTGGGCTTGGATACAAGGTAGATCGTAATCCCACTTATCAGTAGAATGGTGAGCGTGATTAGCCCGGGCCGGTCTCCTGTATGGAGCCTAAATAGCTCCCTCAGTTTGTGTTTCAGTGCCATGGGTACTATTCACTATCTGACCATCAGAGATAATCAGCGTACGCATACAAGTAGCAGCCAATTCGGCATCATGTGTAGCAATTAACATGGTTTGGTGCCGCTCCTGACGAATCTTTGTTAATAGGTTATGCAGCTCAATCTTATTCTTACTATCCAAGCTGCCGCTTGGTTCGTCTGCCAGTAGTATATCGGGGTCATTGATCAGCGCACGAGCAATAGCCACCCGCTGCTTTTCTCCTCCGGATAAGGCAGCGGGCTTGTGGTGTAAGCGTTCAGATAGATTGAGGGACGCTAATAGATGTTGTGCCTTATTCAGTGCCTCCTCTTTCTTCATGCCGGCAATCATAGCCGGTAATGCAGCATTCTCTTCTGCAGTAAACTCCGGCAGTAATTCATGCGACTGAAAAATAAATCCTATACGCTTATTGCGAAAAAGATCTTTCTTGCGCGTAGAAAGCTCAAAAAGAGAAGTCCCCTTGATTACAACCGAGCCTCCGTCCGCACTGTCTAAGAGCCCGAGAATATGCAGCAGCGTAGTTTTTCCTGCACCTGAGGCTCCCATGATAGCTACACTCTCGCCTTCATCAATTGAGAAGGAAAGTCCCTTGAGAACAGGTAATGCACCATAGTGCTTAGTGAGATTATTGACTTCAAGAAACATGCTTTACAGATTAGATAATACATAGGATGCAATGAAGCAACCAAATACGTTGGGTAAATAGGAAATGGTTCCTACCGTAGTACGTTTGTTGCGCTCAAGAGAGTTACTGAGGATAGCCTGTTTGATGGGATTTTCTATTGAGTAAACAACCGGTATTCCTTCGTTAATACCTGCTTCGCGCAGATTGCGACGTATGATTTTAGCTAATGAGCAATGATTACTTTGCGATATATCGGCTATGCGTACGCTTTGCGGATCACGCTTGGCACCGGCTCCCATAGAGGATACGATAGGAAAATGGGATTGGTAGGATCGGATTAATAGCTCCGTTTTGGGCGCAATGGTATCTATGGCATCTACAATAAAATCATAGCGATCCAAAGCGAGCAGGGAAGCAATATCGTCACATTCTAAGTACTTTTCAATACATCTCACCGATGCAGATGGATTGATGCGCAATACCAACTCTTTGGCGAGCGAGGCTTTACTTACTCCTATGTTGTCCGGAAAGGCAAGCACCTGCCGATTAATATTGGAGGCCGATACAGAGTCGCCATCCACTAATGTAAAATGTCCTACTCCGGCTCTGGCAAGCATCTCAACTATTATGCCACCCACTCCGCCTAAGCCTACAATAAGCACATGGGCCTGTTCATAACGAGCCAGTTGCTCGGTGCCGGTTAGTAATGCAGTACGCTCTGAGTAGGAGGCTTCCATCAGTGGATATTACGTTCGTTTAGTGCCTGTTGGTAGCGTTGCGCATTCAATAGGTGCTGTGTATAAAACTGGGCAAAGTTGTGGTATCCGGAGAAATCACTCTTCGCACACATATAGTAGAAGTTATGATGCGTGAAGTTCAAAACGGCATCAAGTGTACTCTTCTGTGGAAAGCGGATCGGACCGGGGGGAAGGCCTTCGTGCAGGTATGTATTGTATGGGGAGTTAGTTTGTAGTAAAGCTCCTGCTACACGCTTCGCGGAGAAGTCACCGGAAGCATACTTCAGAGTGGGATCAGCTTGTAGCTTCATACCGCGGCGTAGGCGATTGATATAGAGTCCGGCAATGTCTGAGTACTCATCTTTCTTGGCACTCTCCTCTTCTACAATACTGGCTATGATACAGATCTGTACCGGAGTAAGCTGCTCTTTCTGGGCTTTCTTCAAACGTTCTTCATTCCAAAAGCGATGATAGTTCGTTACTATTTTATGGATCAGTTCATTGGGAGAGATTGTCCAGTACACCTCATACGTGTCAGGAATAAATAGGCAACGTATGGTCTCGGTAGTGAATCCCAAAGAGTCGCAAAAAACTTCGTTTTCAATGAGTTTATTCAATGAGTCGGCCTCAAAAGCTAATGGTGCACTCAGTTTCTCCACAAGCTGTTGCTGGGTACGTATATTATTGAATGTAAGCTTTAGGGGCGTTTCGTTGGCTACAGTGAGCACTCTATATAGCTTTGTTAAGCTCATACTTCCCTTAACGGCATATCTACCAGGGCGTAATTTCTTCTCCACGTTTAGCATCTTTGAGAAGGGTGCCGCTAATGGAAGTTTTCGTAAGCCTATCTCATTGGTTAATTGCTCCTCCACTTGTTGAAGGGTTGTGGTCGGACGTATATAGAGAAATCCCTCTTTCCCCGACTTACCGGCAGGGCGTAACAACTCAAAGGCAACCCATCCTAAGAATAGTAGCAGTATAACGATTAGGATGATAATAAACCTTGTTAAGGCTTTACGACGTCGTACTTTTGCCACATTCTGACCGGGGCGCCACTTAGGTACATAGGGATGATATTTTTTCTTCATAAAGGGGATTTAATTATACGTTACCAACCGCCGGTTGCTCCTCCGCCACCGGTAGAACCACCGCCAAAGCCTCCTCCGAAACCTCCTCCGAAGCCTCCGCGGCGACCTAAACTACTGCCAATGATGCTTCCGGCTATAATTCCGGTGCTCACATCATCGTCATCGCGTATATCCTTATGCTCCGTATGGTCGCAGAAGTCGCATTTCCAAGTGGTGCGCAGCACTCTTCCGTTACGCGTTCTTACATGCTTTTTACTCAATATATAGTACGAGCGGGTATGACAATTGGGACAATCTTTATACTTCGTTTTGGGTTGTTCCACAAGAACAGCATGTTCGTAGCCACATTGTGTACAACGATAGGGAGCATACTGCCGACTTCCGATGGCTGTTTCAAAGCGTTGAGAGGGGGCAAGGAGCCTATTTAAGTCAATACCGGCGGGATGATAAGTGTTGTAGCTACCGCATCTGGGGCAGGTAAGGGCGGCTTTTTTGATTCGCTTACGGTATTTAGGGTACCAAACGAGGAACAAAACCATCACAGGGATACAGATAATAAGCCATACCGACATCATTCGTGCATGTTTATCCATCTGTCGGAGTGCAAATTGAGGTTCGTATTGGGCAGCGATCTGCCGCACGCCTACAAATGCTCCTATTGTTAAGCCTATAACCGTAATAAAATAAAACGCCAGCACCAAAAACATTCCGATAACGGAAGATGTCCCATCATCGTCACTTGCGCTTCTTCTGTCAGAAGGTGTATATTCTCCTGCGTCAACACTCTCCCTAATCACGTTTATGGCGTTTAGTATTCCTTCGCCATACGCTTCCTGGCGGAAGTAAGGTGCTATCTCGTTGGCTATGATATTACTGCATACTGCATCGGGCAACACTCCTTCCAATCCATAGCCCGTTTGAATACGGAACTTATGATCCTCCATTGATCCGATGAGTAGTAGTCCGGTGTTTTGCTTTGCAGAACCTAAGCCCCAACTGCGAAATAATTCTAAAGCAAAGTCCTCTATTTCCCTATCGGTTGATGGAATAAGTACCACGACTGCCTCAATCCCGAAGTCGTGTCGAAGCGCCATTAACGCTCGGTCTATCTCCACTTGTAGGTTGCTCCCTACGTATCCCTGTGGATCACTTAGGAAACGGCTGCTGTCGGCTACCTGTACGTTAGGCACGTCGGAGACGGAGTAAACACCTCCTTTGGGTGTAGCACACACATATAGTGTAGCTACTACCCATAGTAAGAGGGTGCTTAGGAGCGAGCGTATCTTCATCTTAGCCTAGCTTTTTTAGCTCTGTTAGAACTTAACTTCAGGTGCCTTCTCCGCTCCCTCTGTAGCTTTGAAGTAAGGCCGCGTCTTGAATCCCAAAATGCCAGCCGCTATGTTATTAGGAAAGCGACGAATGTTTGTATTATACTCCTTAGCCACATTATTGAAATCCATGCGAGCTACGGCTATACGATTCTCAGTGCCTTCTAACTGAGCTTGAAGTTGACGGAAGTTTTCGTCTGCCTTAAGCTCCGGATAGCGCTCAACTACTACCATAAGACGACCTAAAGCATTAGTAAGTTGATCTTGTGTAGCTTGGAAGTTGGCTAATTGTTCCTCAGTCATCTTGCTGGGATCAATTGTATTGGCAGTAGCCTTGCTACGTGCTTCTATTACACCCTCTAAGGTTTCCCGTTCGTGAGATGCATACCCTTTTACCGTTTCCACTAAGTTGGGAATAAGATCAGCACGCCGTTGGTATTGGCTTTCAACTTGGCTCCAAGAGGTATTCACAGCTTCCTGTAGATTAACCATCTTATTGTAGCGTTTGATAAAGAAAATGGCAATAATAGCCACAATCATCAAAATCACAATAAGTGTGGAGGAGCGTCCTTTACGGTTACGCGTATGCGCTTGATTATTTGACCCAATGTTATTGGGCTGCTGATTGTTGCTAAATGATGGATTGCTCATACTTGAAAATAGTTAGATATTGTCTTTTGTATAATTTGTTAGTCTCTTCTAACGATGGGGTCAGAGCCTTTCTTCAGACTCCAGCCGAAGTAGCCTATAAAGTCGCCTAAGGAGAAGTATTCACCATGGGCATATACGAGTAGATCGCTCTTCATCAGATCCAGCTTACCTGTTTCCGGATTGATATAGGCGTCGTCTACTGCTACGCTTACTATATCTGCGATGAATAGGTCGTGGCTGCCAAGAGGTACTATTTCGCGAACCCGGCACTCTAAACTAACCGGGCTCTCCTCTACCAAGGGGCAGCTGATGATCTTCGCCTTGCAGGGTGTCAGTCCTGAGGCTGCCCATTTGTCTCCTTTGCGGCCACTCGTTACGCCTACCAAGTCAGTAGCTTTGGCCATGGCCGGGGTAGTTAGGTTTAAAGCAAACTGCATAGTTTCCTTAACCATTGGGTAGCTGAAGCGCTCAGGGCGAATACTTACGTAGCACATGGGCGGATCACTATTGAGTATCCCGGTCCAAGATGCGGTAAACAGATTGCTTCGCCCTTCGCTATCGCAAGCCGTTACTATTATAGCGGGCAATGGGCTGATCATGGTGCCGGCCGGCCAATGCTGTTTCATGAGTTTTCTCTATTAAATGGTATTACTCCTCAAGCACCCTTATGGGGTACAACAAATAGCTCTTTCTAAAAGTTTAGAGCAGTTCAACCTGTTCATTCTTTACTTTTCGTCCGCAATATCTACATATTAGTACGCTTCCGGAGGAATCTGTCGCACTCTCAAATCGTGTAGGCATAGGCTCATGGTTGACTATGCACTTAGGATTTGGGCAGCGTACGATACCGATGAACTCTTTGGGCTGCTCTACTTGTTTCTTCTCGACCACCTTATAGTCGCGTATTACATTGAGCGTCACATGTGGCGCAACCAAAGCAATTCTGTTGAGTACATCATCCTCAAAGAAGCGGTCTGCTATTTTAATAATTCCCTTCTTGCCCTGCTTATGCCCGGCGAAGTTATTCCCGATGGTAATAGGTGCTGTAGCATCCTCCAAATGAAGTAGCGCAACTACGGCAAATAGCTTTTCGGGTGGTATATGGTCAATCACTGTGCCATTGCAGATAGCCGCTACTGAAAGCTCTTTCTTATCCTCTTTCATACTAATCCTCCCTATCAATTCCTAAAACTTCACAAAGGATAGCCTGACGTACATAAAGTCCGTTTTGCGCTTGGCTAAAGTAGTAAGCAGCCGGATGCGTGTCCACCTCCTGCGCAATCTCGTTTACGCGAGGCAGAGGGTGCAGAATCTTCATGGTAGGCTTGGCATCACGAAGTAGATCTAAGTTGAGTACATACACATCCTTTACAGCCTCATACTCTTCAGGATCGGTAAAGCGCTCCTGCTGCACACGCGTCATATAGAGAATATCGGCACGTGCCACTACGTCGGGTGTAAAGTCGGTTGTTTCTTCAAAAGATATTCCTTTGTCGATGCAGTAACGACGATATTCCTCGGGAAGCGCAAGCGACTCCGGTGCCACAAATATAAAGTGTGGACGGAAGTGCGACATGCCCTCAATGAGCGAGTGGACCGTTCGTCCGAAGCGCAGATCCCCCACCACCACAAAAGTAAGGTCCTCAAGCTTACCTTGTGTTTTCTTTACGCTGTAGAGATCCAGTAGGGTCTGCGAAGGGTGCTGGTGTGCGCCATCACCGGCATTCACAATGGGCCGCTCGGTTACCTCAGCCGCATACTTGGCTGCACCCTCTAAGTAGTGTCGCATGATGATCACATCTGCATAGTTGGATACTATTTTAATTGTATCCTTTAGCGTCTCTCCTTTTGTGGAGCTAGAGGTGCGTGCATCGCTAAAGCCGATTACCCGACCGCCTAAGCGTACTACTGCTGTCTCAAAGCTGAGGCGTGTGCGCGTGGAAGGCTCAAAAAAGAGTGTGGCAGCAACCAAGCCATCCAGATAGTTGCGGTTGGGTTGCGCTTCAAAATGAGCAGCGCGGTGGAGAATCTTTAGGATATCTCCTGCTGTGCACTGCTCTATAGAAATCAGGTTTTTCATCTATTTAGGTGGGGGAACTCCATTTCCCATATTCCCTCGCCTACAAAGATAGAAAAAGAAGTAAAAAGTGAGGGGCTGTCTATCGCCTGCCCGTTCTTGCAAATCCTGTGGCTTATACGATCTGACTGAACCGCTCCGGAATACGTACAATGCAGACTATAGTGAACATAGCAGGCTTATTCCAAGCATATGGAGGTCGAACAAAGGTTTGTATTCGGCGCGCCCTTCGGGTTGCCTTGTCCCAATCGTGTGCTTTCTTTTGTGTAACCTGGCGTATCGTTTTACTACGACGCTTGAGATGGTTGGTCCAACCGGCTTCGCGACGACTCGGATCCTGAAAGCGTGCCTCTAAGCGACCCATATCGAAGTATCCGAAATGAAACAAATAGAGGTGACGATCAATATGAAAGTTGTGCCCCAAGATGCGATGAAACCCTCTTCCCCACCGTACAGGGCGTGTAATGATGCAGGGCTTTGTATAGCGTGTAGAGAGACGAGCGTAGTGGCGCTGGGTGAGCCACGGAGCATTACAATGAATAGCAGTCTCCTGCTCTAAGTGCTGACCTACATCTACTCCTAATGCAGAGTAGGATGTGCGGTCGGGAAGCTCACTGAGGTAAGCAGCCAATCCTTTACCCAAAGAGGGATCTACAACCACAAACTCATCGGCATCGCAGCCAATTACCATATCATACTGAGCCAAAAGGATTTGCGCCTGTTCGGAAAGAAAATCTAAGCGACCCTTTTCGGCTTCTACTACCTGTCCCTTGATCTTCTCTACAGCTGTAACATGTGCTTGCGGACACCAATCGGGAAGTGGTTGATCGGTACCATCCAGGAATATGTACAGATTCTCTTCGCCCAACTCTGCCCCATAGTAAGCAGTCCATTTGCGTAGAAAAAAGTCATCGTTGCGCACCATGGTAAGGGCGCAGATACGTTTTATAGCCATTTTGTATTGTAGTGCTGATTATTGACGTTTTTATTGCTTTCAACCAAGAAGCAAAGCATGAGCATCATTCCGATTAGGTACTCGGGGAAGATGAAGACCAGTTCGATTAGAAGGATAAGTGTAAAAAATAACATTGCAAGCAGTAAGTCGCCTAACCGACGTCGTATGGCCACGGCATAAAAGGATGCCGGCACAAAGGTAATGAAAAGCATACTAAGCAACCCGCCTTCCAAGTAGCTTTGCATCCATTGATTGTGAAAGTGTCCAGCATTATATCCCTGTTTGAAGGGATAAATAAGGCTTGCCGAGGAACCTAATCCAAAGCCTTTCCAGGGGTGCTCCCCGATGTAATTTGCCCCTATGCGTAGTAGCTCGAGACGATGAGAATCGGTGAAGTACTCAAGCAGGTTGGGAGAGATAATCAGAAGCGCAGTTACCCCTACAGCGGCAGTTATCAAACCGATAGCTACTACTCGTTGAATAGAGATGTGGGTAAGGCTCTTTACTAATAAAATAACCCCTAAAACCCCTATGAAAAGGAGATAAATACGGCTCTGGAGAATAATTGAGAAAGAGAGCATGAGTAAGTAGTACAGGCACAGCACAATTCCTTGATAGGAGATAAGCCGTGCGCGTACTGCGTGGTACAGGAAGGGGACCGTGAAGATAAAGCTCAAATACGTGTAGTGCTGCCAGCCGAAAAGAGAGAGTAATGTTACCGGGAAACTATATCGCCAGGGCAATAGTAGATAGCTTTTGGTCAGTGCAAAGCAGGAGGTTATAGGGATACCGCTTGCGGTGCAGAGCCACAGGTAGAGCAGTACTACAGCGGAAAGATAAAGAATCGTAATGCGCATGGCATACTCCATAAAGCCGCGTACAACCTCACGATGTGGCGGATAGCAGAAGACTGCAATGGGTACAATGGCAAGCCAAAGTTCCCGTCGGAAGTAGTTCCCACTCATACCGGGTATATTGTTCCACAGAAGCGTAAGGGCTTCATACAAGACATAGAGCAGCGTGGCAATAATCACCAAACGCGGAGAAAAAGCCGGTCTCTTGCGTTGCGCTATTTCTCGTCCCCAGTGAATGAAAATTCCCAAAAGGAAAAATATTGTAGTTCCCCAAAAAGTATGGAAGAAGCCCACCAGTAGGTTGGCATATCCCATCGCCCAAAGCAGCATAATACCGCGATCCCACACCTCCTCACGGCTCTGCGGCTGGTTATTGGCAATACGAAGCGGAGCTATGAAGGAAATGGCAAATCCAACGAGAAGAAATAGGTAAAGCGGTGTTTGAAAGCGGCCAAAGTCTAACCAAGAGGTCATCGTCCACATGTTGCTTCGGTCGGCAATTAATGCATAGACAAAGCCAACCACCGCACAGCTTGCCACGATAAGTATATAGGGCAGGAGAAGCCGCCATTCCTCTTTCTTTTTTCTCTCCATCACCTTAGTCACTTTTCTATCTTATATTATAGGGTGAGTCTGTGGGCTCTAAGTCATTGAAAAATAGCTATACTTTTTCGCAAAAAGATCAGAAAGTATTCATTGAAAAGTATAGATATTTCAAATGAAAGATCAGAACCTTTTGTCTCACACATTCATATGTTTGACCCTGCTGAAAGGGTCTTTATGGGCCACTACTTATGCAAAGGTCACAAAAAATCGCCACCTAACCGCTTTCTCTATGGATTGTGTTTGGTGGAGGTATTGCTTTTATTCCCCCTAATTAGGAGGTTTCCCACTTACGTCCTTATTATCCGTAGGCATATCAAGAAAAGGGCAACCGCCACGCAGCAGCTGCCCTTCTCTCAATTATTCCCTTCTGTACTTAGCGTTCACCCCATAGGCGAGCCAAGTTGAGTAACGTGTGGAAGCACTTCTCTAAAGTGGTCAGCGAGCAATACTCATACTTACCATGGAAGTTCATCCCACCGGTAAAAAGATTGGGGCAGGGTAGACCCATAAACGAGAGTCGAGCTCCATCCGTACCGCCGCGAATGGGTTTGATGAGGGGTACTACGTTTGCCTCCTTCATAGCGGATTCGGCCAATTCAATTACCTCGGGATGCGGCTCCACTTTTTCCCTCATATTATAGTACTGATCGCGAAGTTCCAAAGAGATAACTGCTTTGCCGAGCTTCTTATTTAAGTAAGCGACGGCAGCTTCAATCAAGGCTTTTTTCTCTTCAAAGAGCTCCCTACTATGGTCACGAATAATATATGCCATTTCAGCTTTCTCTACACTGCCGGAGAGGTGGATGAGATGATAAAATCCCTCGTAGTGCTCCGTTAGCTCGGGGCGCATACCTACCGGGAGCATGGCATGCAGGTCGCAAGCTACTTGCAGCGCATTGATCATCTTTCCCTTAGCACTGCCCGGGTGGATATTACGCCCTTGGATAAATAGTTTAGCTGACGCTGCATTAAAGTTTTCATACTCTAATTCGCCCTCCATACCTCCGTCTACGGTATAGGCGAAATCGGCACCGAAAGCCTTTACATCAAAGAAGTCCACCCCACGTCCGATCTCTTCGTCGGGAGTGAAGCCGATGCGTATTTTACCATGCTTGATAGACTCATTCTGCAAGAGCTCTTCAGCCATAGTCATAATGGCGGTTACGCCTGCTTTATCATCTGCCCCAAGTAGTGTGGTACCATCGGTGGTTACCAACCTATGGCCTTTGAAAAAGCTTAGCTCAGGAAACTCCTCAGTGGTCATCATAAGCGAGTCGTTCAGCTTAATGTCCCCACCATCGTATTGCTCAATGATCTGCGGATGTACATTAGCTCCCGACATGTCCGGAGACGTATCTACATGAGAAATAAAGCCAATGACCGGTTTCCCTTCGTATCCCTTACTGGCAGGTATGGTACCGGTTACATAGCCATACTTATCTATGTTTACCTCGGTGAGCCCGAGTTGTTCCATCTCTTTTTTCAGATCTCCCAGCAATTTGAGCTGTTTCTCCGTGGAAGGGAAGGTCGTGCTATTCTCATCACTCTGCGTGTCGTAAGATATGTAACGCAGGAGACGTTCTTCAAGTCTTTTCATTATAAGTAGTTCGGGTATAGGTTTATTGTTCTGTTGTTTTCTTTACTCGTAGAGAGGCAAATAGGAAGTACGCAATGATTGCCAAATAGACAAGTAATGTAACCAAGTTAGCTGATGAAGTAGCTAACCATTCTTGCTGCATCATATCTACTCCGGCAAACTTGAGAATGGCACTCACTACGCCCATAAGTGCACCACCGGCAATAAATCCGGAAGCAATCAATGTGCCCTTATCTTTACGAAGTTTGTTGAGAGCCTCATCTTTGCTTCGTGTGCTTACCAAGTAGCTTACCAAACCTCCGATGAGGAGCGGAGCATTAAGTTGTAACGGGATGAACATACCGAGCGCAAAAGGAAGTGCAGGTACCTTGATGGCAGTGAGGATCAGTGCGAGAATGGCACCGGCTCCATAGAGTATCCAAGGCGTTTCTCCTCCTTCCATGAGCGGTTTGATTACAGCTGCCATGGCGTTGGCTTGAGGAGCTACTAAAGCATGTTCACCGGTGAATCCATAAGCCTTATTAAGCACGAGCATGACCCCGGCAACCGTAAGGGCAGAGACTGTGGTACCTAGGAACTTCCATCGCTCCTGATGCTTGGGAGTTGTGCCAAGCCAATAACCTATTTTGAGGTCTGTGATGAAGCCTCCGGCCATGGATAGAGCCGTACATACAATACCTCCTATTACCATAGCTGCCAGCATGCCTCGCTCTCCGTTTAAGCCTATGCCGACCAATGCTATACTCGTTAGAATAAGTGTCATAAGCGTCATCCCGGATACCGGGTTGCTCCCGACAATAGCAATTGCATTTGCTGCTACAGTAGTGAATAGGAACGTGATAACAAATATGATCAACAGTGAAATAAGCGTTTGGTATATGTTGGCAGTAACTCCGAATTGAATGAAGAGAAGTACAGCAACTAATACGGCAACAATAGCCAGCACAATAAAGCGCATGGAAAGGTCTTGCTCGGTACGCTTCAAGTCAACCGCAGAGCCTCGGTTGCCACCAAACTCGGTTGCTGCCAATTTAACGGCCCTACCAATAATCTTCGAACTGCGCAGGATGCCAATGATACCTGCCATAGCGATACCACCAATTCCTAAAGGACGTGCATAAGCTGCAAATATCTGTTCTGCATTCATTTGCCCTATAGTAGCGGTTATGCCGTCACCTACCGGCATTGTCATACCCGGGGCAAAGTAGCCAATCAGAGGAATGATCACAAACCACACCAAAAAAGAACCGGCACATATAATCGTTGCATAGGGAAGACCGATGATATATCCTAAGCCTAAGACAGCAGCTCCGGTATTGACCTTGAAAACCATTTTGGTGCGTTCGGCAAAGGATGCTCCCCACGAAAGCATTCGTGTGGATAACTCTTCTGCCCACAGCCCTATACTGCCTATGATAAAGTCGTATAGCCCCCCTATTAATCCGCTAATAGCAAGTACAATAGTTTGCTTGCCGGCACTCTCGCCTGTAACCAATACCTCAGTTGTGGCAGTGGCTTCGGGGAAGGGATACTTGCCGTGCATCTCCTGAACAAAATATTTTCTAAAAGGGATTAGTAGTAAAATGCCTAAGAACCCACCTAATAGGGAAGAAAGGAAGATTTGCCAAAAGCCGGCTTCCAACTCTAATATGTACAAGGCCGGCAGCGTAAAGATTGCTCCCGCCACAATTACACCGCTGGAGGCTCCGATGGACTGAATGATTACATTCTGACCCAACATATTCTTTTTGCCGCTCAGGGAGCCTATCCCAACTGCAAGAATAGCAATGGGAATAGCGGCTTCAAATACTTGTCCTACCTTAAGTCCTAAGTAAGCGCAGGCCGCAGAAAACAGTATAGCCATTAAAACTCCCATCAATACAGAATAGGGAGTTACCTCCTTAGGACGTGAGTTGGCAGGCATGATCGGTTCGTACGTTTCGCCCGGCTTAAGTGCTCGATAGGCATTCTCGGGAAGTTTGTTCTTTACTTCTTGTGGCATGGCGTTTATGTATTTATAGTTTCTTATTTATCCTTACCTAAGGACTCATGTACTGAGTTAAGGCTTTTATACTCAGGAATGAGTTCCTTTAGCAAAAGTACTGTTTTTTCTATATTTGCCTTGGATGCACTATCTCCACGGCCTTATAAAGATTGCTCTTTTGCTTCTCTTTAAAGCATAAAAAGGGAAGTTAAGTCACCACGGGCATGCTCTCTCATAATAAAGGAATTAGTGTTAAACGGCTTACAATAAGTAAGTAAAACACTTTGCCTATGGCACTAAGCTCCATCTTTTTTGCAGTCACAAAGATAGGGAACTTATGCCTTAATTAATCTTTTTTGCGGTGTTATGTGCGTGATATTTGCACAGATTACTAATAGAGCAAGCTGAGCATTTAGGATTACGTGCAGTGCAAGTACGCCTTCCATGTAAAATGAGTAGATGATGCGTTGTGGAGAGCTTCTCTTTGGGTACGTGGCGTAGTAGTGCTTTCTCAATCGCCTCAGGTGTTTTGCAGCTCTCGGATACTAACCCTATTCTTCGCGATACACGCATTACATGTGTATCCACGGGCATTGCCGGTTCGTTGAAGTAGACGATGAGCATTACATTGGCAGTCTTGCGTCCCACACCGGGTAGCTGCATCAGTTCTTCGCGAGTGGAGGGTATCTGTCCATTAAAATGAGTCATTACCCCGTTTGCCATATCAACAAGATATTTTGCTTTGCTATTGGGGTAGCTGATACTACTTATATAGGGGAGTACATCTTCAGGAGAGGCAGTAGCCAGGGCGCCTACTGTAGGAAAGGCTTCAAAAAGGGCAGGCGTAGTCATATTGACTCGCTTGTCGGTGCATTGTGCCGACAAAATAACTGCCACCAAAAGTTCATACGCAGAGTGATACTGCAACTCAGTGGTCGGATTAGGTATTGCGTCACTGAGTGCCTCAATCACTGCTGCTGTACGCTCTTTAATGTTCACCTTCAAATTGCGATAGGAAGCGGATATCGTTTTCTGAGAATCGACGTAGGTCGTTGCATCTGTATTTGAGGTTTGCCATGCGTTCAATACCCATTCCGAGTGCATAGCCACTGTATATCTCCGGATCAATCCCACAATTCTTCAATACATTGGGATCAACCATGCCGCATCCTAATATCTCTACCCAGCCGGTTTGTTTACATAAGGCACAGCCTTTCCCATGGCATATATTGCAGGATACGTCCATTTCGGCAGATGGCTCCGTGAAGGGAAAGTAGCTCGGTCTTAATCGGATCTTGCTGTCAGGGCCAAAGAACTCGCGTGCAAAGAAGAGTAAAAGCTCTCTTAAATCTTGGAATGATACATGTTTGTCCACATAGAGTGCTTCTACTTGGTGGAAAAAGCAGTGTGCACGAGCCGAGATAGCTTCATTGCGATATACGCGTCCCGGGCAGATAACCCGAATGGGAGGAGCTGTTTGCTCCATAATACGTATCTGCACGCTGGAAGTATGCGTTCGGAGCAGTACAGCAGGATTTTGCTCAATAAAGAAAGTATCCTGCATATCCCTGGCGGGATGATCGGGAGGGAAGTTGAGTGCGGAGAAAAGATGATAGTCATCTTCTATTTCAGGTCCGCGCGCTATGCTAAAGCCCAGCTTAGTAAATATAGCGACCACCTCTTCTTCCACAATAGAGAGTGGGTGACGACTTCCCATGGGAAATGCGTCGGAGGTGCGTGTTAGGTCCTCATGAGAAACCTCTTTTTCCTCTTTTAACTCGTTGCGGAGTTGCTCTATGCGTTCGGTGGCTATCTGCTTAACTCGGTTGACAACAGCCCCCAAGGAGCGTTTTTCTTCCGGAGCTAATTTTTTGAATTCTTCGAAAAGATCAGCTATCTCCCCCTTTCGGCTTAGAAAGTGAATACGTAGCTCTTCTACTTCTTTGAGCGTCTTGGGCTGTAGCTCATCTAACTCTTTCGTGAGCCGTTCTATTTTCTCTTGTAGCGTCACTTTGGTATTGTATTATGCTAAAAGCAGACAGATACCTTCATCTCCCAAATCGCTTGAAGCGTACACAGGAGATGAGGTATCTGTATTTGTTTATGATCAGGCTTGTTTAGGCATTTACCTTTGCCATGTGTGCAACGAGGCAGAGGATCTTGTTGGAGTATCCCCACTCATTGTCGTACCAAGCCACAAGTTTTACGAACTTATCGTTCAGAGCAATCCCTGCCTGTGCATCAAAAATACAGGTGTGGGGATCGTGGGTAAAGTCGGTAGAAACGAGCGCTTCGTCTACATACTCTACAATACCCTTCATCTCTCCTTCGGCGGCACGCTTAACAGCCTCTTTGATGGCGTCGTAAGAGGTAGGCTTCTGTAATAAAACGGTTAAGTCAACTACAGAAACGTCCATTGTGGGAACACGGAATGACATACCGGTCAACTTGCCATTGAGTGAGGGAATTACTTTACCTACAGCCTTGGCAGCACCTGTTGAGGAGGGAATAATATTGCCGATGGCACTACGTCCTCCGCGCCAGTCCTTAAGGCTCGGTGCGTCAACCGTCTTTTGCGTTGCGGTAGCTGCATGAACGGTAGTCATAAGACCCATTTCGATGCCGAAGTTGTCGTGAATAATCTTAGCCAAAGGTGCTAAGCAGTTGGTCGTACAAGATGCATTAGAAGCGAACTGCGTACCCTTCTTATAATCATCTAAGTTAACACCCGTTACAAACATAGGGGTATCGTCCTTGGAAGGAGCAGACATTACTACGTACTTGGCACCTGCTTCGATGTGGCCTTGAGAGAGCTCCTTGGTTAGGAAGCGTCCGGTACTTTCAACCACGTATTCTACCCCTGCAGCCCCCCAATTGATCAGACGAGGCTCCTTCTCGGCAGTAACACGGATCTTGCGACCATTTACAACCAACATGCCGTTCTCTACTTTCACTTCGCCGTTAAAGCGACCGTGTACAGAGTCATACTTGAGCATGTAAGCCATATAATCAACGTCTATTAAGTCGTTGATAGCAACTACTTCAAGATCATCACGCTCCATTGATGCTCTGAATACCAAGCGACCAATGCGCCCAAATCCATTAATACCTACCTTTGTCATTTCTTTGAAACTTGTCTTATTGTGTGATACTTTATATGCTTTACTTAGGTCAAGAAGATCTTTTCCACTCCTCTCTACATACGTACACTGCAAAGATACTCATTTCGCACTTCATTACAATTAGATTTCAAAAGTATATCACCCTTCTGTATCGGTTTGATGCTATCCAATATTTCTTCACGCTCAGCGTATGAGTAGGTAAAGCCTGCGAGTAGATTGTGGTAGAATAGGGTATTACGTTTTTCACCCTCTCTCAAATGCGTCAAAAAAAAGATCTGTAACTTTCGTCCAAAAGATTAGAATCTTTTGTTCAAAACATCAGAACCTATCAAACAAAATATCTATACTTTTTGTAGAAAGCTTCCTAAAGCTGTGATGTGCGTAGGAAAGAAAAAAAGGACATCCGCAGCATTAGCTTGGGATGCCCTTTTATGTGAATAGGTAATAGAAGGGAGTGGAGGCCTATTCAAAGCCTAACCACTTCCTGATTTGCGCTATCTTAAGGTCTGCATTCTTACGTGCTTCCGGTAAATCGGCCCGTGTACTAATCGGCTCTTTAACGCATATGTAGAACTTAATCTTAGGTTCTGTGCCGCTGGGACGTATGGACAGCTTGATGCCGCCATCTGTGTAATACTGCAAAACATTGCTGGTGGTGGGCATGTCCAGAGGTTTAGTCGCACCGGTACGCAGGTCAAGGCATTGTAATTTGTCATAGTCGCGAATTTCTACAATGCGTTGGCCGACAAGTTCTTTGGGTGGATTCTCGCGGAATGAGCGCATCATTTCTTTGATCTCGCTGGCTCCTTCGCGACCCTTACGCACCATATTCATACCTTTATCTGCATAATAGCCGTACTTGAGGTATATCTCATCAAGCAACTCTAAGATTGTAAGCCCTTTATCCTTAGCCCAAACCGTTAGCTCGGAAAACATACAGCAGGCCGATACACTACTCTTGTCACGGATAAAGTCCTCCCAAAGGAAGCCATAGCTCTCTTCTCCTCCACCTATATAACGGTGCTTGCCTTCATTTTTGCGAATTACATCAGCAATCCACTTAAAGCCTGTATAAGTATCGTGCAGGGTTACCTTGTAGTCATCGGCAATAGCACGGATCAACTCAGTAGTAACTATGGTCTTTACAACATAATCATCCGCTCTAAGCTCTCCTATTTCCTTACGGCGAGCAATAGAGTAGTAGGTTAGTAACATGCAGATCTGATTGCCATTGATAAGGGTCATATTGCCCTCTTTGTCCCTTACAGCCACGCCTAATCTATCTCCATCCGGATCACTGCCTAAGACAAGGTCAGCACCTGTTTCATTAGCGCGCTCAATTGCTAATGCAAGTGCCGCAGGCTCCTCAGGATTGGGACTGACCACAGTGGGGAAATCTCCGCTGATATGATCTTGCTCCGGAACGCCTATGATATTACTGAACCCGAATTCCCTAAGGGCACGCGGTACAATGCGTTGCCCTGTGCCGTGAATCGGTGTATAGACGATAGGCATGTCGTGGTGACGCTTTATAGCATCTTGAGCGAGGGAAAGCCCCTTTACTGCCTCTATAAAAGCCCTATCTATATCTGCGCCTATTTCTTTAATCAAAGAGGGATTGGCTTCCTGCTTAACCTCTTCAATTGATGCGATGCGGCTTACCTCCGCAATAGTATTCTCGTCGTGTGGCGCAATCATTTGTGCCCCATCACACCAATAAGCTTTGTAGCCGTTATACTCCTTTGGATTGTGCGAGGCAGTTACCATTACCCCACTCTTACAGCCCAAATAACGAATGGCAAAAGAGATCTCCGGGGTAGGACGTAGGGCATCAAAGAGGAATACTTTAATACCATTTGCAGAAAATACGTTGGCTGCCGTTTCAGCAAAATAGCGACTATTGTGGCGACAATCGTGTCCAATGACTACCTTTATCTCTTCGCCCGGGAATGCTTTTAGTAGATAGTTGGACAGTCCCTGCGTAGCCATGGATACCGTGTAGCGGTTCATTCGATTGGTGCCTGCGCCCATGATCCCGCGGAGTCCTCCGGTGCCAAACTCTAAGTTTTTGTAAAAAGCTTCGATGAGCTCCGTTTTGTCTGTCGCTGCAAGCATACGACGCACTTCTGCTTGCGTATCGGCATCGTAGCCGTCCCTAAGCCAACTATTGGCTCGTTCGGTTACTTTAAGTAATACATCTTCCTGTCCCATAATTTGTCTGCTAATTTGTGTCTTCCAGATAGTGATCGGGATGGGATTCGAACCCATGACCATCTGCTTAGAAGGCAGATGCTCTATCCAGCTGAGCTACCCGACCATACAATCTCACCGAGTCTTGGCGGGTGCAAAGTTACGTATTTCTTTCTAATACGGATAAAAAAGTACTATGCGGATAGCTCTTGGACCTGCCCATACGCTACCTTGAAAAGCGTATAGGAATTGCCATATTGGGCTATTATTTCATCTAAGTACTTTCGATTGGTATCCGTGATGAAGATTTGTCCATAGGTCGGTTGCATAACCAATGCTATAATGCGTGCTACACGCTCCTCGTCTAATTTGTCGAATAGGTCGTCCATGAGAAGAAGTGGATACACTCCTTTTTTCTCGGCGTATAGATTGTATGCAGCCAGCTTCAAAGCCGTGAGGTAAGATTTGTTTTGCCCCTCCGAGCCAATCTTACGGATTAGCTCATCCTCCAATAGCATGCTTATATCATCTCGATGTACTCCATACAGGGAAATGCCACTCTTAAGCTCTTCATTTCGTAGTGCACGCATAGCAGATAGATAGTCGTTGTACGACTCTTGTGTCTCGGTGGTGTATTGTAATGCTGTGTGTTCGTTGGTGTTGCCAATGCTTTGGTAAAGCTGCTGAAAGAAAGGAATAAACTCTTCGGTAAAGGTCTTCCTCTTGGCACGAATAGTTATTCCCATTTCAGTCATCTGCTCCTCTAATACATCCAGTAGCATAGCATCGGGGCGATCACTCCTGAGTAGGTTAGACTTTTGCACTAAAAGCTGTTCATAGCGGCTGAGTACGTGCAGGTATTGACTGTCAAGCTGAGAGAGCAGACGATCTAAAAAACGTCTACGCTCGGCACTTCCTCCCTGAATAAGCTTATAGTCATTCGGAGAGATAACTACGGAAGGGAAGCGTCCTACATGTTCACTTAGTCGTTTGTATAGCTTTCCATTGCGATTGAGTTGTTTAGAGCCTCGGGTGCGCAGCTTAAGCACGATGCGCTCCTTCTCCTCTTTGTCATTAATAAAGGTACCGGCTATAAACGACTCTTCTGCGCCTTTCTTGACTGCCATTCGGTCAATGGTAGAAAGGTGGCTGCGCACGATGGATAGGTAGTGCACGGCGTCTAATAAGTTGGTCTTCCCCATTCCGTTTCCTCCGAATATAGCGTTTAGCTTAGGAGAAAAGCGGCAGGAGGCATTCTCTATATTTTTGAAGTTGGTTAGGTCTATTTCAGCTAAATGCATGTCCTTATGGGATGAGTGCAGAGAGCCGAGTGGCCTCTTCCTGCAAACGATGATACAAGGACTCAGAAGCTTCTACCAAAGGCAGGCGAAGCGTATTGTGAGTGAGTATGCCCAAAGCATGAAGCAAAGCCTTGATTCCGGTCGGATTACCCTCACAAAAGAGCAGCTTGTAGAGAGCTTCCAGCGCATTATCCACCTTTTGTGCGCGCTCCGGTGCGTTGATATGAAGCGTAGCTTGAGTTAGTTCGGGGAAAGCATTAGCCACCACTGAAATAGCTCCGTCAGCTCCTGCCCGCATAGCTTGTAGATTAAGCTGATCATCGCCACTTAGTATGGTGAAGTCTTTGTCTATCTGTTGCTTTATAGCAGTTACACGCTCCGGAATAGTAGCTCCTGAAGCTTCTTTGATCCCCACGATTTGTTTCGGGTAAGTATCGCGTAAGCGGAGCAGCGTGTCAATAGATAAGTTCACCCCTGTACGGGAGGGGATGTTGTAGATGATGATAGGTAGTGGAGAAGCTTGTGCTACAGTTGCGAAGTGTCGGTAAATACCTGTCGCATTGGGCTTATTGTAGTAAGGCACCACAGAGAGAATACCATCCACTATATCCGGATCCATTTGCTCCAAGCGTTGTACTAATTGGGTTGTATCATTGGATCCTAAGCCGAGTATCAGCTTGGCTTGTCCCTTTACCTTTTCTTTTGCAAAGCGAAGCAGCTCATGTCTTTCCTCCATGTGTATAGTGGGCGACTCTCCACTTGTGCCGAAGAGTACGATATTTTCCACATGACCGCAAATGCGTTTCAGTAGCAACTCTAAAGAGCAAAAGTCTATTTTGTTATGATCATCAAAGGGAGTGACAAGAGCCACGCTGAGACCCGAGAAGGGCTTCTGTGGGGTAGAATGAGTTGCTTGCTTCATGGCATTGAAATATTCATGATTCTTCCTTGCAAAAATAGCAAGAAAAATGGCTTTTCCCGCATATCCCCCCTTTAACGACAGTAAAAGCCCAATGCAGCCCAACCCTCTTTTTGCATTTCGTATAGAGGGGTAAATTCCTGTTCAAGGGCTGCTTGTCGGATAGTTGCGGCATCCTCTTCCTCAAAGAAGCCGCTGAGCAGAAGAATCCCCTTGTGGCGAAGGGTAGTGCGATATAGCGGTAGATCAGAGAGAATAATGTTGCGGTGTATATTAACGAGTAAAAAGTCCATATCGCTCAGTCCGCTCTCACTGAGTGTGCCGAGGTACAGATTGTTTGCAGAGAGGTTGTTGAGTAGTAGATTCTCTTGTGTATTGCGAATGGCCCGCTCGTCTGTGTCAATAAAGTGCACCTCCTCTGCGCCTCTTAGCAGTGCGGTGATGCCGAGCAGGCCTGTGCCACAGCCTACATCTATTCCTCGCTTTCCCCGAAGATCGGATTTGAGTATCATCTCCAGCATCATATGGGTAGTCGGGTGGGAGGCGGTGCCGAATGTATCTTTAGGCGCAATGAGAATCTCTAATAGGTTGCGATTGGGGCTGTGCGCATGATGTGGGGCGCGTATATAGAGCTGATTGACTACAGTAATGGGCTTTGCTTCTTTTCCCTCCCACACGGCGTTGTAATGTCCCTCCGGAAGTAGCTCGCTTGTATACGCACAGCGAAGAGGCGGAAACTCTATTTCCAGCACACCTTTTTCGGGGAGTGTGCATATCTCTGCTGAAATATACGCCATGAGCAGTCCACTCTCTTGTATAAAGGTATCAAAGCCCATTGTAGCTAATTGCTCGGCCACTAAGTCGTATACGGATTCTTCAGACATCCCCTCAGGTGCCTCTTCTATGCAGTAGCGGTAAACTTTATATTGCTTCATTGGGTATCTTTCGATTAATCTTTCGTTTTAGATAAGGAAGCAAAGCGAGTGCCACGGATCCCTTGAGAGCCGAGGATATTGTAATGGACCACCAAACGGCACTTAGGCCCGGAATGAATGTTTCGAAAAGGAAGAATAACGGAATGCGAAGTACATTGCCTACGACGCTAATCGTTGCCGGAATGCTGCTATTACCGGTTCCGTAGAAGAGTCCCTGTGTCGTTATCTCGGCCATCATAAAGAGTTGCGAGTACCCACTAATCCGTAAGTAAGTACCGCCTTCCTGAAAGACGGCAAACTCCGGTACGATCAAGTAAAAAATAAATCCTCCAAAGAAGACGAACAGCAGAGTGGCACATAGCCCTATAATGCCGGTAATGCGTCCTATATAGCGGTATCCTGCCCATATGCGGTGCTTTTTGCCGGCACTGTAGTTCTGTCCCACATAGGCAGAGAGGGCTGTGGAGAAGCCCTGTGAGGTGTTCCACGAAATAGCCTCAATTTGTCCTCCTGTAGTAATGATGGTGGCACCTAATGATCCCCCTACACGAGTGGCAAAGGTGCCGATGATGAAATTGATAATGGAGAAGCAGCAGTTGAGAAGCGATACGGGTAGTCCCACAGATATAATGTCTAATGTCTCTCTCTTTCTGAGGCGTACCATTAGTTGCCACCCGCTTAGAATTCGCTTGCCGTATCCCCGCTCCCAAAGTAGTATGGCGCACACAACCGTCTCGGAAATAGCCGTTGCCAATGCTGCACCTCGAATTCCGCCATGCAGCACAAAGATCATCACGGGGTCCAGTATCATGTTGAGAATCAGACCAACCGAGTTTGCTTTGAAGGGTATCTTGCTGTGTCCGGCAGCGTTGTAGCAGCCACTTAGTGCGAGCGAAAGGAAAAAGGGAATCATGGCTGAGATATAGATAAATAGGTACTCCTCCGCCATCCGTGTTACATGTTTTTCTAAGCCATACAGAGCAATGATAGAGGGCCCTAATAGAACGCCTAGAAGCAGCATGAGTAGTCCGAGCCAAATGGCTAACGAAGTGGTATGCGAAGCCATTAGGGCCGCCTTAGCGCTATCTTTGGTTCCTATGGCTTGTGCCACTCTTACCTCTGCGCCTATCTTATTCATCACTCCGATAGAAGCAATAAACCATGTGAGCACGCCTACTACGCCAATAGCGGCTACCGATTCATTGCCCAGTCGACCCACCCAAGCTATGTCCGTGAGTACGTAGGCCATCTGAATAAAGGAGGTACCAATGATAGGAGCGGCAAGCGAACGCAACTGTCGCTTGTAATTACCCGTTGTGAGGTCTTTTGCTGCTGTAGTTCCTACATTCATGAGATGTGGCTTGGTCTCTCTTTCATTAGTCAAAATGGGCGGTGCAAAGGTACTAAATCAGAGCTAATCCGATCAGTTCGTTTGCCGATACGTTGCAGTGCGTGTGTGAGGCTAAGAAAAGTTTATACTTGCTGCCCCTAAAAAGTATAGATGTTTGAATCAAATCTTATAGATGTTTGGTGCAAAAGTTATAGATCTTTTGAATGAAAGATCAGAACCTTTTTGTGGCTGATAGTAAAGGCTTACAACGGAGAGAATGGACGAATTTCTATTTGGGTAGAAAGCAAATGTAACGGACAAGAGTATTTTTTCTTTCGCCTCTTTTGCATTGCTTCCCATGAATGTTTATCTTTGTGTGATCCTTCTTATGAAGAACGGCAAGGAGTGTGCGTAATGCCCTCTTTTCGGGAGAGAAGTGAAGCGCCATGTGGATTGAACCCGGTGTCGGATGTCGTGGCCGAGCAAAGGCATCAACCCCGCGAGTGTATCAGGGGGGTAGGCATACAGGCAAGGTGTTTTATTGCGATCTTTTGAATGAAATATAAGCGGATGTAATTTAGTTAGATGAAAAGATGATGGAAGAAAAAAATTTAGTGCCTCAGAATCGTGCGGTTATCACACATTCAGACGAGGAGCACAATGACGCAGCAACAAGAGACAAGAGAAAATTGATATTAGCAACCATTCAAGGAGAGGACCGCCCCGGTGTAACCGCTTCACTGATGGAGATCTTGGCAAAGCGCAATGCGTTCATTTTGGATATTGGTCAAGCCGATATTCACAATAACCTCAATTTGGGAATCCTTTTTGAAACAACGGAGGCAGATAGTGGGGATATTTTCAAGGATCTGCTCTACCGTGCTTATGAATTGGATGTGGCTATCCGCTTCAATCCTATTTCACCCGAAAATTATACCGAATGGGTTAATGCCCAGGGTAAGAACCGCTACATCATTACTGTAGTGGCGCGTAAGATCACAGCCGAGATGCTGGCCGCTTTAGCCGATGAGGCTGCTGCACAGGGACTCAATATAGATAATATTCGCCGTTTGACCGGACGTATTCCTTTGGATGAAGGACAGCGCTCACCCAATGCCAGTATTGAATTCTCTATGCGAGGTACGCCCCTTAATGTAGAGAAACTGCAAGAAAAACTTGTAGATATGTCGTCGCAGCTCAATATGGATATCTCTTTCCAACGTGAATCGATGTTCCGAAGAATGAGGCGAGTGATTTGCTTCGATATGGACTCTACCCTGATTCAAACGGAGGTTATCGATGAGTTGGCTGCCCGAAATGGAGTGGGGGATAAGGTGAAAGCGATCACAGAGCGAGCTATGCGCGGTGAGATAGACTTCAAAGAGAGTTTTACCGAGCGTGTGGCCCTTTTGAAGGGGTTGGATGTAAATGTGATGGAGGATATAGCAGAAAATCTTCCTATGACGGAAGGTATCGAGCGGCTCATGAAGGTTTTAAAGTTGATGGGCTACAAGATCGCTATTCTTTCCGGAGGCTTTATGTACTTCGGTACCTATATACAGCGCAAATTTGGTATTGATTATGTGTATGCCAATCAGTTGGAGGTGGACGAAAATGGTAAGCTAACAGGGCATTACATAGGCGAGATAGTCGATTCGCGTCGTAAGGCTGAGCTGCTGAAGCTGATAGCGCAAGTAGAGAAGGTGGACCTGATGCAAACCGTAGCGGTAGGGGATGGTGCCAATGACCTGTTGATGCTGCAAACAGCCGGCTTGGGCATTGCCTTTCATGCAAAGCCTAAAGTAAAGGCCGAGGCAGAGCAAAGCCTCTCGTTTGTGGGATTGGATGGGATCCTTTACTTCTTGGGATACAAGGATTCCCATTTTGATGAAATGTTAGCACAATCTTATATCGTATGATAAGGCATATAGTATTATTTACTTTAGGCGGCTTTTCAAGCGAAGCCGAGCAGCAAGCGCAAGTTGTCGCCATTAAAGAGGCCTTGGAAGCACTGCCGGCGGTGATCCCCTCTTTGGATTCGCTTCACGTGGGGGTTAACTGCAATCCGGCAGAGCAACCGACCTTTTGCCTTGTGGCAGAGGTAGCTGATATGGAGGCTCTGAAAGCCTATGCGGAGCATCCTAAGCATCAGCAAATAGTCAAAGAGATGATTCTCCCCTATAAGCAGGGGCGGCAGGCAATTGATTACGAGTTTTAGCCGTTAATATTTGCTCTATGGCCACGCTTTCAACCCGAAACTTAGTAAAGAAGTATCATCGTCGCACGGTGGCAGACCATGTGTCCATTTCCCTTGAACAAGGCGAAATAGTGGGTCTACTAGGTCCTAATGGGGCAGGTAAGACCACCACTTTCTATATGACAGCCGGCTTAGTAGTGCCTAATGAGGGGAGAATATTCTTGGATGATACCGACATTACAGAGTATCCGGTTTATAAGCGGGCACGCTTAGGAATAGGATACTTGGCACAGGAGGATAGTGTCTTCCGACGTATGAATGTGGAGGACAATATCATGACGGTCTTGGAGATGACTAAGCTCAACAGTCAGCAGCGTAAGGATCGCTTAGAGGAGCTAATTGACGAGTTCGGACTTCAAAAGGTTCGTAAGAATCAAGGAAACCGATTGAGTGGAGGCGAGCGACGACGCGTAGAGATCGCACGCTGCTTGGCTATCGGACCGCGTTTCATTATGCTGGATGAGCCTTTTGCCGGAGTGGATCCTATTGCTGTGCAGGATATTCAGCATATAGTAGCACGTCTCAAACGACAAAATATAGGTATTTTGATTACCGATCATAATGTGAATGAAACGCTTTCCATTACTGATAGAGCCTATTTGCTGTTTGAGGGAAAGGTGTTATTTCAGGGTACAGCCGAGGAGCTGGCCGAGAACGATATTGTAAGAGAGAAATATCTGGGACGAGACTTTCTGTTGCGGCGTAAGAGCTTTCTTTAGTATCTATTGGGGGCGAGGTTGTCGCTTTCCACAGTTCGCATTAAAGGGGTATAAGGTGTCTTATATCCCTTTTTTATGGATTCATATAGTGGCAAGTCGACAGGCTGTATTTCAAATGAGTAGATGCCGATCTGTTGCTGCGATCCCTTGTATAATCCGACAAAATAAATAGTACTACCTATTTATGGGTATTAAATCTTCCATAGCGTTTTAATAATATGGCATGTTGCATTACTATGTGTAAATTATTACAACTTTGTTGTGGCATTAAGAATAAATTACTATCTTGCAGTGCTTTTGCCGAAGGGGAGTACAGAAAGCACCTAAAAGAAAGCTCCCCAACTACTTATGGCAATGCTTTATATAGTTAATATAGAGTGGGTTAAGTGTAAATAGAAGTAATAAAAATAATAACAGGTAGTAAGGTACCATGAAAGTGTACAAGACAGCGGACATCCGCAACATTTCTCTTTTAGGTAGTGCCGGTTCGGGCAAAACGACTCTCGCTGAGACGATGCTCTACGAAGCCGGCGTGATAAAACGTCGTGGCGAAGTGAGTCAAGGCAATACGGTGTGCGACTACTTCCCCGTAGAAAAGGAATATGGCTATACGGTTTTTTCAACCCTCTTTAGCGTTGCTTGGGAGGACGAGAAGCTGAATTTTATCGATTGCGCCGGTAGTGACGACTTTATCGGCGGTACCGTTTCGGCATTAAATGTAACGGATAGCAGCTTGGCAGTGGTCAATGCGCGGTACGGGATTGAAGTGGGGCTGATCAACCAACTGAGGTATGTGGAAGAAAAGAAACGCCCGATCTTTTTCCTGATCAATCAGACCGATGACGAAAAAGCAGATTTTCAAGCCACGTTATCTCAACTAAAGGAGCGTTTTGGCGGTAAGTTGGTTCAAATACAGTTCCCGGTTGCCGGCAGCAAGAACCAGATGGTGGACGTGCTTAGCATGAAGATGTACCAATGGGGTCCTGAAGGCGGTACTCCGGAAGTATTGGATATTCCGGCGTCTGAGTTGGCTCAAGCAGAAGAGTTGCGTCAGACGCTTATCGAGTCGGCAGCCGAACACGAAGAGACCCTTATGGAGCGCTTCTTTGAAGCCGGTTCGCTTACGGAAGAGGAGATTGTTCAGGGTATGCGTAAAGGAGTACTCATCGGAGAAATGTACCCGGTGTTTACCGCTTGCGGTATGAAGAATATGGGCGTGCGACGCCTGATGAGCCTATTAGCGCTACTGGCTCCGCATACCACGGAAGCTACACCACCGGTAACTACTGAGGGTGTGCCGGTCGCTCCGGATGCCTCTAAGCCGGTAAGCCTCTACTTCTTCAAAACTACCATAGAGCCACATATTGGCGAAGTATCCTTCTTTAAGGTGATGCAGGGTACGCTGAAAGAGGGGATGGACCTGACGAACAGCAATCGGGACAGCAAGGAACGCATCGGACAGCTCTACGTAACTGCCGGACAAATCCGGGAACGCGTGGACTCCTTCGAAGCCGGTGACTTAGGTGCTACCGTAAAGCTGAAAGGTGTTAGGCGTGGTGATGCATTAAACGAAAAAGATGTGTCTTATCGTTATCCGGAAGTTGAGTTCCCCAATCCTAAGTACCGTCGTTCGATAAAGGCTGTTAATGCATCCGATTCGGAAAAGATGACCGAAGTGTTGCATCGTATGTGCGAAGAGGATCCCACTTGGATAGTAGAACAGTCAAAGGAATTGCGGCAAACGATCGTGAGCGGTCAGGGCGAATTTCATCTTCGCACGCTGAAGTGGCGTATTGAAAACAACGACAAGATACCCGTTGAGTATGGTGAGCCGCGTATTCCCTATAGAGAAACCATTACAAAAGCTGCCAGAGCCGATTATCGTCATAAGAAGCAATCGGGTGGTGCCGGACAATTTGGAGAGGTGCATTTGATCGTAGAGCCTTACGAAGAGGGTAAGCCATTACCCGAATCGTTCCGCTTCGGCTCGCAAGAGTTTAAGATTACTCCCAAAGATACGCAGGAGATCCCATTAGATTGGGGCGGAAAGCTTGTCTATGTAAATAGCGTAGTAGGTGGGGCTATAGATGCTCGGTTCATGCCTGCCATTCTGAAGGGTATAATGGAAAAGATGGAGCGTGGCCCGCTTACAGGAAGCTATGCCCGTGATGTGCGCGTAATCGTATATGACGGTAAAATGCACCCGGTAGACAGCAACGAAGTGTCCTTCATGCTTGCGGGACGTAATGCCTTTAGTACGGCATTCCGTGAGGCAGCGCCTAAAGTATTGGAGCCTGTGTATGACGTGGAAGTAGATGTTCCTGCTGATTTCATTGGTGACGTGATGAGCGACCTACAAGGTAGACGTGCCATCATAATGGGAATGAATAGCAAAAAGGGCTATGAACAGTTGCTGGCTAAAGTGCCCTTGAAGGAATTGAGTAACTATGCTACCGCACTCAGCTCCCTAACCGGAGGAAGAGCAAGCTTTACAATGAAATTCGCTTCCTACGAGCTTGTACCGACCGATGTTCAGGACAAGCTGCTGAAGGAACACGAAGCAGAAGAAGAGCAAGACGCATAGAGCCGAGAAAGGGTCTCCCCCTTTAGGAAGTATTGCGCCTGTAAGAAGGAGTTGGAGCATATCGGGAGTTCTCGGTATGCTCCGATGCTTTAGAGCGAAGACCAAATAAGGGTTCTTGTTCCCCCTACTCAATTGCTTTACAAAAAAAAGTATGCAGCTTTCAAATAAAACACATGTACCCTTCGTTTGAAAGGTATGTGTCTTTTTATTGATCGTTGTATGCCGTTTCACAAGTGCTTTCCCTCCACTTATTTAGCTGCATTGTAATTATGTTCCATCTATTTCGAAAACCTCGTGTCGCAGTACCTACCGATGAGGGGTCAGTGACCTTCCTGGATCGCCGACACCATCAAACCTTTCACTCTACTTACGGTCCCATTGAGGAGAGCCAAATAGTTTTTGTAAAGAACGGCTTCCTTTTCTATTGTGCGCAGCACCCACTTATTCGAGAGGTGCATATATTGGAAATGGGCTTCGGTACAGGACTCAATGCACTCTTAACGGCAGCGGCAGCAGCGGAGCGAGGCGTCAAAGTATTTTATACAACGTATGAGCGGTATCCGCTTCATAGGCACGAGTACAATCTGCTGCACTTCCCGGGAACTGATGCGCATCTGCTTGAGACTTTGCATACCCTCCCATGGAATATCCCTTGCGAAGTAACTCCTTTCTTCTGTATAGAGAAGCGAAAAGGTGACTTTCGTAAGGCTCATTTTGACCGGGAGCAGTATGAAGTGGTCTATTACGATGCCTTTTCGCCAGATGAAATACCGGAGCTTTGGGATGCAAAAACTTTGTCAAAGGTAGCATGTGTACAACCTGAGGGCGGGCTCTTCGTAACCTATACAGTGAAAGGCACTCTGCGTCGTACATTGCACGCTATAGGCTATGAAGTAGAGCGTCTTGCTGGTACACGGGGAAAGCGTCAAGTACTGCGTGCCGTTAGATATATTTGATACATTTATATGGCTTAAATTGGCTACCTTTGTCTGTAAGAACAATTAGAATAGTGTTTTAGACGAATTGAATATGTTAGAACCCGTAACAAAGCTGATCGATCTTGGCGATGGAAGAACAATAAAGATCGAAACGGGGAAATTGGCCAAGCAGGCCGATGGTGCCGTAACAGTAACAATGGGCAATACAGTCCTATTGGCTACTGTATGTGCAGCAAAAGATGCTGCTCCGGATGTGGATTTTATGCCTTTACAGGTAGATTATAAAGAAAAGTTCTCGGCCGTTGGGCGTTTCCCCGGTGGCTTCACTCGAAGAGAAGGTAAGTCATCGGATTATGAGATCTTAGTGTCTCGCCTGATTGACCGCGCTTTGCGTCCTCTCTTTCCGAGCGATTTTCACGCTGAGGTATTTGTAAATGTAGTGCTTTTCTCTGCCGGAGAAGATGATATGCCGGATGCATTGGCAGGCTTAGCTGCTTCTGCCGCATTAGCTGTATCGGACATTCCTTTTGAGGGGCCGATCAGTGAAGTGCGTATTGCTCGAATAGATGGTCAGTGGTGTATCAATCCTTCTGCTTCTGAGCTTAAGAAGGCGGATATAGATATGATGGTTGCTGCCACCTTAGACAATATCATGATGGTCGAAGGTGAGATGGATGAAGTAAGCGAAGCTGAAATGCTGGAAGCTATTAGGCAAGCTCATGAAGCCATCAAGAAGCAGTGTCAGGCCCAATTGGAGCTTTCCGAGGCCGTTGGTAAGACGGTAAAGCGTACCTATTGCCACGAAACAAATGACGATGAGCTACGCCAGGATGTACACGACAAGTGCTACCAAAAGGCATACGATATTGCTACTTCCGGTACCGGAAAGCAAGAGCGTACAGAGGCTTTTGATGCTTTAGTTGAAGAGTATAAAGCTACATTTAGCGAGGAAGATTTGGCCGAAAAGGAGGTCATGATCAACCGCTATTACCACGATGTGGAAAAGGAAGCAATGCGCCGTGCTATATTAGATGAGGGTAAGCGGCTCGATGGACGTAAGACCAACGAAATACGTCCTATCTGGATTGAAACCAGTTGCTTGCCTATGCCTCACGGAAGTGCTATTTTTACTCGAGGTGAGACTCAGTCCCTCTCCACGGTTACCTTAGGTACTAAGGATGATGAGAAGTTAGTGGACGATCCCTTGAATCATGATAAGGAGCGCTTTTTGCTGCACTACAATTTCCCACCCTTCTCTACCGGTGAAGCAAAGGCTTGGCGTGCCGTCGGACGCCGTGAGATAGGTCATGGTAACTTAGCACTTCGCGCCCTAAAGAGAATGATACCGGATAACTATCCCTACGTAGTGCGTGTGATGAGTGATATCTTGGAGAGCAACGGAAGCTCCTCTATGGCTACCGTATGTGCCGGTACACTTGCACTGATGGATGCCGGTGTGCCTATCAAGCGACCTGTTTCAGGTATCGCAATGGGCTTGATCAGTGAGAATAAAGGTCAGAACTATGCCATACTAAGCGATATACTTGGTGATGAAGACCATTTGGGCGATATGGACTTTAAGGTGACCGGTACCGAAAAGGGTATTACGGCAACTCAAATGGATATCAAGGTGGATGGCTTGAGCTATGAGATATTGGAGAATGCCCTGGCACAAGCTCGCGAAGGACGTATGTATATATTAGGCAAGATAAAAGAGGCACTGCCGGCTCCTCGTGCCGATATGAAGTCCAATGCACCTCGCTTGGAGATCTTCAACGTACCGAAAGAATTCATCGGTGCTATTATAGGCCCGGGTGGAAAGATCATACAGGGCATACAAGAGAAGAGTGGTGCCAATGTATCGATTGAGGAGATTGAAGGCGAAGGACGTGTGGAAGTATCCTCTTCCGATAAGGCTGCTTTAGATAAGGCACTCTCTATGATCAGAGCAATTGTCGCTGTACCTGAAGTGGGTGAAGTATATGATGCCAAGGTAACCAGTGTAATGCCTTACGGACTTTTTGTGGAGTTCATGCCGGGCAAGGATGGATTGCTGCACATCAGCGAAATAGATTGGCGACGCTTTGAGAAGATTGAGGATACCGGTTTGCAAGAAGGGGATAGTATCCGTGTACAACTCTTGGAGATAGATCCTAAGACTGGTAAGTATCGTCTGTCTCATCGCTCTCTTCTTCCCAAGCCGGAAGGCTGGACAGAGCCTGAGCGTCCTGCAAGACGTCCGCGCAGTGGTCGCGATGGAGAGCATCATGGCGATCGTAGACAAGGCGGTCGTCGCTCTGAAGATTAGTCGATAAGAAATAAATTCGCAGTTCATTAAATAGAGGCGAGAGTATGGGGTTCCATATTCTCGCCTTTGCATTTATATAAGCCCCTAAGCACCCTTTACGAGAGCTTCGGTCGTGTACCGCCTTAAATCGGTAAGATTAGATCTCATCATCAGGGTATGCCCTTGTGCGCTTTCTTAGCGTTTGAAGTTTATTCTCTCTCATAAGACAGAGCCTATACAAAGAAGTGCAGTGTAAAATGGGTAGTGGCCATTCCTCCGCTTGGCAGCTGTACGGGAGTGGATAAAAGAAAGGGAAGAGGCTACCCGTAGGTATTCCTCTTCCCTTTACCATAGTACTCAGTACCCGGCTACTTTATTTGTCGGATAGGTAGAGTTTTTCGCTCAATAGAGTTCCTGATTCAGCGTCTATGAAGCTTGCCAAGTAGCTACCTGCAGCAGGCAGTGTTACTTGCAGCATTGCTTCGCCCTTCTCGCCTTGGAAGAGGCAGCGACCACTGAGGTTATAAATCATAAGACGACCCGTAGCGGTTCCACTTACCGTAATAGTACGGTTAGCTGTTCTGATTGTGAGGTCTGTAGCCTTCGTTAATTCGTCAGCTGAGAGGTCACTACCGGATCCATCGCCTATTACTTTGGGGGTCCAGTTCTTATCGGTTGCTATGCTTGTGTCGCTTGATTTTGCGCCTTTGTCCTTGTCATTTTCTCCATTAAGCAGATTCACTTTGCCGGACTTTTTGGGTAGTGTGCGCAAAGTCTTGTACACTGCGTTAAGTTGCTCTGAAGTCATTCCATTCTGGTGGAAGCCAACCATCATGAGTTTGGTATTGTGGCTAAGATCAAGAGCTGAGAGATGACAGTTACGAATACTGAAAACCTCAAGAGCCGGGCAGCCGGATAGGTCTACTTGCTTAATTTGATTTGTACCTAAGTCCAATGTCTTTAGTGCAGTCAGATTCTTGAGTTGTATTTCGGCTAATTGATTTCTGGGGAGAAGCATCTTTTTGAGTTTCGCAGGATCTGAGGGAAGTATAAGTTCCTTCAATGCGCACTCTTTGGCTTGCAGTTGTTCGATGACAGGGCAGGCAGATACATCAAGCTTGGTCAGTTTCTTATTCTTATTGATCCACAGATTGATGATCTTGCTTTGCTTGCTTAGATCGATAGTAGATAAGTTACATTCCGATAGACCTAAGTCGGTAATCTGCGGGCACGCTGTTACATCGAGAGCAGTAAGTGATGCATTGCCTCCCAGCATAAGGTAGGAGAGTTTCGTGCATTTGCTCAAGTCAATTCCTCTAAGTGCCCCATTCATTGCATTGAGCGACGTAAGCTCAGGGGAGGTAATCTTTAATGAGGTAAGTCTCTTGTTGTCGCTACAGCTTACGGTGGTTAGCTGATTAAAAGAGCTCAGATCCAGTACTACGAAGTTATTCTTATCTGCAAGGAACTCCTGTAGGGGTGCATCGGTAGCTATTTTGAAGTGCTCGATGTTACACTCGTTAATGATCACATTGGTCAGCTTGTGGCATTGCGATAGATCAATGGTGTTGAGCCTTGCCATACGTGCACAGTCGAAGTAGGTCAGTTCGGTGCATTCTGTTACGTTAAGGGCATTCAAGAAGTTACCGGATACCACTAAACGCTGCAGCTTAGGGCATTTGGTTACATCCAATGATTTGAGCGAATTACCGAACAGCTCTATGTTGCGGAGCTCTGTATTTCGCGTTAGATTTATCTCGCCTATGTAGTTGTAGGCAGCCATAAGAACCTCCAGAGAGGGGCAGCCGGAAACGTCAAGCGTAGTGAGTTTGCTGCTTATTACATTGAGTCGGGTTACATCGCCCTCAATGACAAAGTTCTTTCCTTTGGAAGCACTTTTCGGTTCCGAGAAGTCTTTGCCTATAGTATAGCTTACGAATTGACCATCCCCCCAGTCTATTCTAACGGGGGTATTCTCGTTCGCAGCGGCCAATCCGAAGGAAGTAGCAGTACCTACTTCTGCAACGGTGGTCATTTTGATTACTTGCTGAGCCTTAATCGGTGAAACGATCGCCAAGCAGGCTACTATGGTAGCAAAAAAGTGATAGTATTGTTTCATATACACTTACTTAAGAATGTATTTAGTCTGTTTTGTTTCGTGGTTATTCCCTGTAATAGTTACGATGTAGCAACCCTTTGCCAGTGCCTGATTGAGGGGCATTGATACACCATTCATAGCGTGGATTGCTACGATCTTCTCTGCTTCATTTACTGAGTAGATTATTCCGTTGCAGTCACCTAATACAGGCAAAGAGGGAGAGGGTAGGACGATCTCTTCGGCAGCAGTGATATTCTCCTCGTTGATAGGGAGTGTAATGCTTTGTACGATTGAGTTCTCGTAGGGCTGCTTTCCTTCTCGAAGCAGTGCCAGTACTAAGCGGTATTTCCCCTCTAAGTAAGTTTGGGCATCGGGTAGCTCAATATTTTTTTGAATGCTGTAGTCATTGCCAATACTGATGGCTTCTTGTGCATCGGAGAGAAGCTTTACAACCTTGCCGTATAGCTTAGTCGGGTCGATGGTTACTTCATCGCTTTCTTTGTCGTAAGGAGGCAATCCACTGTCTTCGGTAATATAGGCTACCAAATAGTATTTGTCCTCTTTATTCTCGTCAACGCTTAGTTTTCCCTTTACAGAGAGGTAGATCTTCTGATCCTTGCTGCCCCGCTTAAGGGTCGGCTGGAGATCTGCAAATGCTGTCTTGTGGAAAGAGCGTTGCAGAAGGTATTCGTACACGTCTGTTAATTCTCCGATACGGAGTGCCGGTGTATAAGTGCTAAGATCCAGTAACTGTGCACTATTGTTGAGGGAGCCGTAGGGCTGCATCAAATCTCTGTTGTAGAGGAAAAGCGGCACTGAATCAATCCTGTACTTGCTTATGGTCTGCTCCATTCCCTTAATTGGTGAGGTGACACCGTCATTGTTTTGGCAAGGAATGGTTACGATGGCTATTTTGTCGGCCTGCTTCGTTTTGCCCAGCAAACGAGTTACGGCAGTAACTGCTGTTTGATAGCGGGTCATGCTCTTAGGGTCTTCCGGATTGACAAAAATCTCCATGAGGTGCTTGCGCTTGAAGCCGTTGTCAATTAAGTAGCGTCTCATAGGCCGAGCACGTCTACCCAAGTTAACCTCTATGCCGTTTACTTTGGTAGGAACTATATTAAAGAGATGGGTTTTCGTGTCGTTGGGTGCCTCAAAAATGCAGAAGCCTAAGCCCTCATCCATACTGCTACCGGGCAGAAGTTGTACATCGTTGAGCGAGGCTGTCTTCTTTTCGGCCTCATTGTCATCGTACCAATAGGTCAGCTCAATCGTGTTGATGGTCTCTTTGCTACCGTTGTCAAAGTAGGCAACATAGAAGATTTGAGGCTTCTCGCCTTCAATGATGGGGAAGTAGTTGTCGCCATATACATCATCGAAAACCAGACCTGCAAAAGGCTCGGAGCTTATGGCTTCGATATGCTCAAATTTCCAAGCGGCTACCGTAGTATTGCGATACGTCTCTACTAATTCTTCGGGTACTTTTAGGGTTGTGGTCTTCAATAGCTCCTTATTGACAAAGGTGCCTGAGGCTGTTTTAGGCATTGCGCTACTGGGCACTACCAATACTTGTAATGCTTTGCAGCCGAAAAGTGCTCTGGAGGCAATGCTCTTGAGCGAGGTGGGCAGGATTAGCTCTTTGAGCGTCTTGGTGTCTGCCAGTGCGCCGGATAGCTCTGAAGCTTCGTAATCATCGTAGCTAATTGGGTCTGAATAAGCTTCAATGGTAGCTTCTGTAAGGTCTATACGCTCCACACTCCGACAGTACTGACGTAGCAGGAGTAAATCTACGTGGTTGATATGTCCCTTGATTACGAGGTCGGTTTCGTTTGCAGCTTGCTTAAATAGAGATTCGCTACTACCGGCCTCTTCAATGGTGATTTCATAGGGTGCAGCAAAGCCGGTACCCACACCGTATATACCTACAGCGAGCAGAAGTAGGCTGCGGCATAAAAAGGAATGAAGAATTTTGGGTAAGCCTAATGTGCTTACTGTGCGAGATTCGTTTTTCATGAGACTGTTGTGTTTATAATGATGTTCTCTGTTTGCTAATTTATTTTGAGATTCCCTTGTCTGATATCTTATCTGAAGGGTTGTCGGTGGTATTCCGCTTGGAATTACATAAATGAATCCCTTTATCTTACGCTCCATGCGTTGCAGTTTAGCTGTTCTGCAAGGGTTCATTAGGGGAAATTCAGCCTTTCCCCGAGAAAATCCTTCGCCTAAAGTGTCCATTTACATTATGCAAAGGTATAGGATTTCCCGAAGTTAGCAGCCATAGATCCGATCTGTTACAATAGATTATGGATAGAAGCAAAATGATTTATCTATCCCTTTTGCCGAAACCCTATAGGGTTTTTCGAAAAAGGCTATAGGGTATTCCGAAAAAGGCTATAGGGTTTTCTGAAAAAAGATAGGTAGTATGCGCAATAAGTATGGGGAAACGGAGCGTACTTCGTGGGACTATACACGAGAGAATACACTACAAGTTAGTGAAGGCGAAGCTTTGAGGCGGGCTTACTATAAGAAAAAGTGTAGGATGCCGGCCGCAATGAGGAGGATAGCGATGACGTGATTAAGACGGCGGATTCTACTTGGCCGTAAGTGTACGCGGAGTCGGCTTACAATAAGCGTAATCAACCACCACCATAGTAGAGCCCCAATCTCAATAGAGACTAATAAGATGATGCTGGTGAGCAGTGGAGATACACTCTCCGAGAAGATGGGAAAGAAGCTGAAAAGCGCTAAATAGAAAAATATGATCAGGGGGTTGGAGAGGGTAAGTAAAAAGGAGGATACCACCAGATAGGAATCTCCTTTTTGCTCTTGGTCTTTGTTGGGTGCTACATAGCGAGGAACGGAGAAGAACGTGTAAATACCGAAAATAATGAGCACAATGCTTGCAAATATCTCTATTCCTGCGCGATATTTATCGAGCACGTCTATCACAACACCTACTCCGAGAGAGCACAGGGCTGCATATAAGATATCACTTAATGAAGCACCAAGCCCGGTCAATAAGCCACTCCTACGTCCTTCGAGAAGGGTTCTCTGCACACAGAGTATACCGGTAGGTCCCATAGGACATGATACCAATATGCCGATTAGAATGCCGAATGCGATTGTCGTTAGTGTGCTAACCATTGGATGGGTTCTAATGTTTCTATTCAATGCTTTCCGCCCCAAAGTTAGTGATTTGCAATTGGAAAAGCGCATTGTCACTACATTAGGCTATCAACTACGTGCAATTTCTTGAAGCTGAAAAGGGGTATTTTGGGCCTTTAGCGGGCAATTGCGCTTGGGGGGGATTGGCTCTCTTTTCCCTTTTATCCGCCCCTTTACATGCTCTGTCGTAGCTTCTTATTTGAGGAGTACAGTAAAGCTGCCTTGAAATAAACTTTGCTTCCCCCGAGTGATCCCTATTTCAAAAGAGTGCGATTTGCTCCAATAAGTCTGCTAAAGGTCTCAATTTTGTATCTTTGCGAAGAATATGGAAGCAAAAGGAAAGGTGGAATGAGCCAAACTCTTTTGGATGCGGGTCAAGGCTTCTCGCTTTTGATGTCTGTGTATAGTGGTGAGGAGGCGACTCAATTTGACCGAGCCCTCGACTCTGTAATGCAAGCAACGCTTCTGCCCAAAGAAGTCGTGTTGGTATGTGATGGTCCACTTACCGAACCTTTGGAAGCGGTTATTAGCCAATATGTGCAGCGCTTCCCTAATCTTTTCCGATTGATTCGCTTGGAGAAGAATAGTGGTTTGGGCGTGGCTTTGAATGTCGGATTAACCCATTGCAGTTATGAGCTTGTCGCCCGTATGGATGCCGATGATGTGAGCTATCCCGAGCGATTTGAGCGTCAGGTGGAATTCATGAATGCACACCCTGAAGTCGGCGTGCTGAGTGCTACTATCAACGATTTTATGGGAGAGGAGAGTAATATCCTTGGGCGCCGTGAGTTACCGATGGAGCATAAGGCTATCTATCGCTTTGCCAAACAGCGCAATCCGATTAATCATCCGGTGGTCATCTTTCGTAAATCTGAGGTGGAGCGAGTGGGTGGCTATGAGCATTGTCCTTACTTTGAGGATTATTATTTATGGGTGCGGATGCTACTGGCAGGAAGTCGATTCCATAATCTAAAAGAGTCCCTGCTCGCTTTTCGTATGGACAAAAATGCGCTGGAGCGAAGACGGGGGCGACGCTATGCCCAATATGAGCTTGCATTCTTAAAGAAGATACGTCAGATAGGCTTTCTCTCTCGTGGAGAGTGGTTGAAATGTGTAGTGACGAGAGTCCCCCTTCGCTTTCTTCCGCCGTCCCTCTTGTCTTTCTTGTATGAGCATGCATTGAGAAGAACAAAATGAAAGTTTCAATTGTAGGAGGATCAGGATTTATAGGTACACGCCTTGTAGAGCTATTGTTGCAGCGAGGCAATGAGGTGGTAATCGTGGATAAAGCAATGTCGGCACATTACCCCGCATTGACCCGCATAGCGGATGTACGCGATGAGGCTGCATTGGATCAGGTGATAGATGCCGATAGCGACGTAGTGATTCATTTAGCTGCCGAGCATAAGGATAATGTGCATCCTATAGAGCTATACTATGAGGTAAATGTACAAGGCATGCGCAATTTGCTCTCCGTTTTGGGACGAAAGGGCATTAAGCAGATCGTCTTCACAAGTTCGGTGGCTATCTATGGATTGAACGAAGGTGATTCTACTGAAGAGAGTCCGATAGCGCCTTTCAATGACTACGGAAAGAGTAAGTATCAAGCCGAGCAGGTTCTTGCGGAATGGACAGCGCAGGATATTACTCGCAGTGCTGTAGTGCTGAGACCCTGTGTGGTTTTTGGAGAACGAAACAGAGGCAATGTGTACAACTTACTGCACTCCATCGTGAATAAGAGTTTTATGATGGTGGGCAAAGGCAATAACCATAAGTCAATGGGCTATGTGGGTAATCTGTGTGAATTTATAACGTTTCTGCTTACGCACGGTATCGCAACCGGAGTGGAGGTGTACAACTATGCAGATAAGCCGGATCTAACAATGAAGCAATTGGTAGCTGTTGTAGAGAGCACTCTTGGACGCAAGCTCATCCGTATGAGAATACCCTATTGGTTAGGTATAATGGGGGGAACTTTCTTCGACTTTGTGGCGTGGATCAGACGCAAGCCGATGACCATAAGCTCTATTCGGATCAAGAAATTTTGCGCTTCTACGGTAGTGAATGCCAATAAAGCACATGCCATCGGTTTTACCCCTCCTTATACGCTTCCGGATGCGTTGAAACGGACGATTGAGTACGAGTTCCCGGAGCATTGTAGCAAGGCAGTCCGTTGATCCTCTTTTCCCGAGTAATTTAATACCTCCGTTCGATAGTCGTAAGTTTTCCGCTTCTCTCGATCCTTAAAGATAATTTTGTAGCGCACAAAGCTCTCATCCGGTAGAGAAATTGTTTTAGCAGTGAGCGTGAGCTGAAGAAACAGTAAGCCCATGACCAGTGCTCTGTCGTACTTATTGCCTATAGTGTAGAGATTAGACATGAGTATGGGCAGAAACATGAACATATAGTAGTACAGTCGAGCACCTGCTTGGAAGAAGGGAAGCGAGTTGCAGATAATTGTGCTGAAGAGGAAGCTGTTTAGATAGGGGAGTATATTTGGATCCTTTCTGTACAGCTCTTTACTTCGGTAAATCAGATAGAGGGAAAGAATGGTATTGAGGAAATAAAATATCCCTGAGCCTCCATCCTCTTGTGTGGCCCACATATTCTCTAAGTAGTAGGTGTCAAATGGAAGGTAGGGCGTAATGAGAATTAAGAAGGGCTTTAGCAGTAAGGGGATGATGGTCAGCGATAATACAATCATGGTGCCGATGAAAAGCGGATTAAAACGCACAAAGAGAAAAGGTAGCAGCACGATCATGATTATGGCTGAGCGGTGTACCGCAATGGCAGCCAATAGAATGAGAAGCGTTGACCAATACTTGCGATTGGCATAGAGCGGAACAGCGAAGAGCACGATAGCTTGCGCCATGCACTGCCGTACGGCATTAAAAGACTCAAAGTAGAGCTTGAAAGTAAATACAAAGAATGCAAGCGCTATCCATAGGGTATAACTCTGCTTTCGTAGTGCCCACAAGACAAGCGTGATAAATATAATGGCTACAATCAGCGTCCAGTGGTAGAAACTTAAGTGAAAGTAGTTCAGTAAGTCATAGAAACGCTGCCAAATCCACTCCAAATGCTTGTAGGAGGGGTAATCTGTTGTCCGAAAAGCCTCCTCGTAAATAATATAATCTCGTCCTACGTTGTCGCGTAGCGCAGAGAAGAGTATGAGTACAATCCCCAAGAAAGATAGCGGCACCGCTTCGCCATATTTATTCTGGGCAACAGCTCCTATGGCCAATCCACATAGCACAAAGAAGGTGATATAGAGAATGAGGCTTTCTAAAGGCATATCAGCGAAGGCGTAATAAATAGTGCTTGAAACGTAGTACCCTATAACCTAATCGCCGCAAGCCGGCATTATAGAGGCGAATACTCATTAGGGAGAAGCGTGCTGCTAAGCTGCCATCGGCACGTAGGTACGCTTGGAGGGGTGGATGAGTGGCTAACAGCTCCTTATACCTTGAGTAGTTGCTGTAGCTAAGCTCGGTGTGTAGGATGGATAGTCCCATAAAGTGCAAAGCTTCTTGTAAGACGTCTCGCTCCTCCGGTAGCGATTCTTTATCGAAATACTCTTTTAGATAGCCTTGCTGATGCTGCATAGAGTGTAGCTTCTTGGGGGTTAAGCGGTAGGTCAATGCATTTTCGTTGGTACGTCGATACATGAGTAGTGGCATATCCAAGTAGGCAATTCGCTGCGCTTGATAAGCACAAATGGAGGTTACTACTATATCCTCCCACATATCGCAACCCTCAAAGAATCGGGCGTACTGCATAAAGAAATCCCTGCGAAAGCACTTATTGCAGAGATAGCCCGGTGCCCTCCCTGAAATGATGGCTACTGCAAGTGCTAAAGAGGTAGAAAAGTGCTTTGGCAGAGAGGTGCGTGTAGAATGACGAAATAGCTCTTTCCAGCCATAGAGTAGTAGGTCTGCCTGCTCCTGAAGCATCTTCTCCACAATAAGACTAACCGCATTGGGAGTAATGAGGTAATCATCGCTGTCCAAGAAGAGTAGTAGCTCACCGCCTGCTGCTTGCACACCGCTCTCTCGTGCCATAGCTGACCCTCTATTATGCGGATGCTTAACCATATTCAACTTGTGCCGCAAGGGATTTTCATTGATGAAAAGCTCCGATACGATCTCTGCACTTCGGTCGGGAGAGGCATCATCTACGACCACTACTTCCAAAGCGGGGTAGTCCTGATTAAGTACGGAGCGAATACACTCTGCTACATATTGCTCTACGCAATAGAGCGGAATGATGATAGATACGGTAGGCTTGTGCGAATACATCTCTTACAATAACGTTTTGGCGCCTTGAATGGTACGCATAAGAGCGAATGCACTCTTGAAGAGTTTGTGTCGATTGAGCCAAGCCATGAGCCGATAGGGTACAGCAGATGCGCCTCTGAGTAGGGACGCCTCCCTACGGCTAATGGGATAGTGCTGTGTAGCTGCGCAAAAAGCGCGGTAGTCATCTGTTTTATATTGAATCAGCTTGACCACAACTGATTGATATTGCAGGGCTTCGTCAATTACTTTGCTGTGGGGATGCTTATCAAAGAACTGCTTCATGCGCTCCTGTACAACGCAAACGGAGTGCAAAGCTGTCGCACTCGGCATATTGCTCATCGAATCCGGCATGTAACATCTGTAATAATAGTAGCTCCCCTCTACATAGCATATACTGGGATAGAGAAACCCATAAGGGATAACTACATTTTTGTCCTCCCAAAGCGTGATCTCCTTTTCCATAAGTGACGCAAGGGGGAGGAATAGTTCCCTTCGGAAGCATTTGTTCCACAGATAGCCGGGTAGAGTCCCATCAATCAAGGCAGCAACAGCCTCTTCGCCTTGCCTGTGGTTGGGGTGGCTGAAGCGTTTATTGCGGTGCTTATATCCACACGTAAAGTCAAAAATGGCCATTGGTTCATGGCTCGCTTCCATGGCTTCTATTACGCTGCGGTAAACCCTTTTGTCAGTCAGATAATCGTCGCTATCCATAAAGAAAAGGTATTTACCTCGTGCAGCTCGGATAGCCTCTTGTCGTGCTTTGTAAAGGCCTTTGTTTGAGGGGAGTGAGATCAGTTGTACGGCATGTCCGTGCGTATTCTCCTCAGCGACCAATTGCGCTACTATATCCATGGAACGATCGGGCGTGCCATCGTTGACCACTACAATTTCCAGCCCGCTGCATTCCTGTTGAAGCACAGAACGAATGCATTGCGCTACATAAGGTTCAACCTTGTAGACCGGAATACAGACTGAAGCAATAGGGGTATTATCCATAAATAAGTCGTCTTGTTAGGCTAATTCCCCACTGAATAGCTTTTCCTAAAGGTGCTGTGAGGGTCTGATTCATCAGACGATATTTTGTTTTGGCAAGGCGGCTCCAGGGCATTACAGCAATATAACGATCTACCGATGCCGGAATAGCTTTGCGAATCTTCCCGAAGTCTCTTATCGGCAGAGATCGGTAAGCCTGCATCTTTAGGTTGAGGAGCGATCTATCGATAGCGTCGCGGAAGGCCTGATCGCCCATTTCATCAAGAAAGTAGTGCGCTAAAGATTGGATAATAGCGTGCATCTCCCGGATATTTTGCTTTGAGAGGCGATGGGTGTAGGAGCTTGCATTCCCCTGCTCGTAGTGCACCGTACATCCTTTGTAGTAGCCGACTGAGGTGGCATGATAGAGTATTCTGGGTATGCTATAGTAGTCCTCCCACATATTTCTCCCCTTTTCAAAGCAGGGTATAAAAGGCTTGAAGAGCTGCATAGCGTATAGCTTGTTCCACACATAGCTCTCTTGTAAGGAGCAGAGTATGGAGTGCGCTGCGTCCTTGCCTGAAGCGAGTTGCGGAACCTCCATAAAGATGTCCTTATTGGGGTAGTGTAGGCTGTAATTCGCTATGACTACATCGTGTGAACCCTCTAATGCTACTTGCATCCAGTCGCTTACTACGTGTGTATTGTCCCACCAATCATCACTATCCAATATGAGTAGCCACTCGCCCTTTACTGCCTCCATGGCGGTACGCCGTGCGGCACCCAGACCACAATTGTGCTCGTGAGTGAGTAGGCGAACCGTGTGTCCCTCCTTCGCTTCGGTATCTATTATACGTTGGGCTATCTCAACGGAGCGGTCGGGGGAGGCATCGTCCACTAAAATCACCTCCATAGGCGTGTAATCTTGGCTCAGTACAGAGTGTAGACAGCGTGCTATGTAGCGCTCAACCTTGTAAATGGGGATAATGACACTAACTAAAGGCTTCATACCGAGTAAGGAAATAGAGGCTTATTGCTCAATAGGCTTGGGAGATAATTGCGATAGCCGATCCCGCAGAAGAGTAACGGCTTGTGGGTTCTGCAGAATATCGGTAAGTGCACTCATGAAGTTACTTACTAATAGCTCGGCATCCTCTTCGTGTACATGGTCGGAAGATTCTTCACGCCACGTAAGCGACCGCGTTTGATTGCGTGTGAATACAAACGAATGTGCCATTTCGGGTAGATTGTCCCCCATATCCGATAGGGGAAAAGAGTTGCGGAAATCGTTGATAAAACGATAAAAAGGAGCCAATAGGTAGGGAGAAATATGCTGCGTAATGCTGGAAAATTGCACCGGAGAGAGCTTGCTAAGTGTGGGTAAGTGCATGTATAAATGCTTGATACTAAGCCGCTTGATTAGAATAGACAGTGGGTTGGCCCACTCCTTAAGTACATCACTATTCTCCACAAAGAGGAAGCTGAGCCGGCCTGCGGGGAGTCGCCGTGTAGCATCAAAATCCTCTTGTGAAAAAATGTAGATGCGGTCTTCTGCAGCCAACGGAGAGTGGGCAATTAGACTCTGCCAAGTGCCTAAGGTTTGTATTGAGGAGCTCACAATAACGGCAGGTCCCTCCTCGTGAGAGACGATGAAGCTCGCCATAGCAATGATCTCTTTGCGGAGGGTGTGTGTGCTTTCGCCTACCATAATGCCGTTACCTTGCAGTAGTAAATCGTATAGCTCGCTTTGGATAGCCTCATGACCACAAGTAGCTGCATAGATAGTATCCATTTTCTTTTCAGGAAATGTATCTAACACAACTTGCCGCCAGCGGTTGGTACTCACGACCTCGTCTACAATCTCATAGACATCTTCGTAACACCGAAATGAATCGCTCAAGCGGAGTCCCTCTGCCGCTATCTTATCCAAATCGGGATAGTCGCTTTCGTCCAATAAATTCTCTTCGCCAAAATATCGCTTTCTGAATGACCGAAAAAGGTTCTCTTCGTTCACTCCACAGCTAAAGCGCACCTTACGGCCTCCTTTGTAGCTTACGTAAATAGAGCTGTAGGCGGGGCGATATACCAAGCCTCCCCAGGGATAGCCTCCAACTTCATTTTCAAGCATATGCACCACGGACTCAATGTGCTTGCAGGTACCAAGCCCCGTTGTCCGAAAGTCCAGGCAGGAACAGTAATTCCAATCACTTTCCACACCTCGAAAAGCTACTTTGTAGCTGTTGTTGCCGTGTCGTACTAAGTAGTCACCCCAAATGCGACCATTGTCTAAGTGCTCTACCGTAAAGGATTCACGGCGAGCCGCTTCACGACGTAATGCTACTTGCCACTCTTCGGTGGTCATTCCCTCCGGGCAAACTTTATTTGATAGCTTATAATTACTCATCGCCTTACTCTCCTCAATTTACCTTATACATCATACATATATTCATTTAACTTAGCTTCGGCGGTCCTCATAGCGTAAGTAATACCCCTGTGCCGGTCCTATTCTCTTTGGGATCCAATGGACTACCGGATGTGCGCTCTGCAAAGATACTGCTTTCTTCGGCTTGTCTGAAGTTTTCCTTTTCTCTCTGTGCCTTATAGCTCCCTTTGTACTTACACTAAGCGCCTATTTATCCCCTTTGCGGAGGGGGAATAGGGTTAGGGATAAAACATCTATATTTTTCCATCAAAACATCAGTATCTTTCAAATGAAATATCAGAACCTTTTAGACGAAACAACAGTATCTTTTTTGTAACCCCACGAGAAGGGATTGATTTGGGTAAAAATAGAAAGGGAGGCTTAGCTAAAAGCCTCCCCTTCACAGGTACAAAATAAAAAGGAAAAACTACTGTATTGCTATTACTTAGGCAGATGATCTTTCCAGTCGGGGTTCTGTTCGGTCATCTGGCCTGCGTTGATCTCAGAGGCCGGAATCGGGAATACGAATTCGCTCGGACGATAGTTCTCTACACCGTTCAAGGTAACAGTCAAATCCATGCGACGTAAGTCGTACCAGCGGTGTCCCTCTTGGAAGAATTCGCGGATACGCTCATTTGCAATGAAGTCAATGAATTGCTCTTTTGTGGTTAGTTGCGTTTCAGCGAAGGATGCATCGCGAGAAGCTGTGTAATTCAGTGCCTCGTATGCGCCATTTATGTCGTTGAGCTGTGCCTTAGCTTCTGCAGCAATAAGGAATACTTCGCTCTTACGAATAACCGGGATATTGGTAACTACCTGAGAAGTACGAGTTCCATCAAACTTCATTGGGTGACCGGAGGCGAAGTCAATCAATCCTGTACGGAAGTCATTTTCACCAAAAAGCTCTTCAGGATCGAAGTTTATGCCTGCATTATAAGTGCTGTACATGGTGTTCAGCGAGTTAGCGGAAAGATTGTCTATATCGCTCTTAGGTAATGTAAACAGGTCTTCCATATCTAACGCGGTACTATGCCAGCGACCGACATAGGCATTGGCGGAGAGAGCTCCGTCGCCTAATGCGGCAATTACTTCATCTGCAGCTGTCTTAGCCCCTTCATAATCTCTCATATAGAGGAGTACACGAGCTTTTAGTGCTTTGATATTTACCGGATTAAAGGTAGTGGGGGAGAGGTTGCTGTCGAAGTAATCGGCATCAAACGCTTCTGCCATACCAATCAATTCAAGTATATAGTCATACGTTTCTTTCACCGTGGAGCGATGGAGTGTGGTATTAGGTTCGATGGTCTCGTCCTTTACCAGCACCAAACCAAGATCGTTCAGGTGATCAGGCGCATAGCACTTAGCAAAGAGGTTACTTAGACAGAAATAGGTGAATGCTTTCAAGGAATAGAATTGAGGTAGATACGTATTGAGCTCGTATATCTCTTCCATTAATTTGTCCTTCTTTGTTCCTTGGGCTGTTTCAAGCTCTTTTGTTTTTGCTGCAATGAGCTCTTTAGCACCCTTAATACCTCTTGTACAAGCGTCAATTACTACAAATCCACTCGAATAGAGGTCATTTAGTTCCCTTTCGGTATCTGCAAAGGTCCATGTCTCATAGGACATGAACCACCCATAGTTGGGGCTGGCTGTAGAGATACCCCCACTGATATCACCAATGAGTATGTAGTTACGCCCATAGAAGCGGTAACTGGCAAACTGATTGAATGCGCCATTCATGATGTTTTTGATGTCCTGCGGGCTGCTGGTCGCATCCTTTACCTCTTTGTTGTGATGCAGGTCTACATCCATCTTGCAACTCGTGAAAAGGGGAAATGCGAGCGCAAGTAATATTAATGTTTTGAATATCGTTTTCATAAGATACTTTCCTTTACTAATTAATATTGATGCTTAGAAGCTCAGCACGATACCGCCTGTTACCTTCGTGGGCTGCGGGTAGTTCCACCATTGGAAGCCGTTTGCACCTACACTGGCAGGGTCAAAGCCTCGGTAGTTCTTGTTCATAAAGGTGTAGAGGTTGTCAGCGGATAGATAGATTCGTGCGCTGCTCAGCCCAACCTTCTTGAGTGCCTTATCGGTAATAGTGTAACCTACGACTATGTTCTGAATCTTCAGATAACTTCCGTTCATTAAGAAACGTGTGGAGGCATTAGCCCAACCATAGTTCTTCTCTACTAAGAGAGGCACTTTGGCATTGTCGCCCGGTTGTTTCCAGCGGTTATCGGCTACCCAATAGCTATAGCTTGAGCCCCAACCTGCTTTGTCACCTACGTGTTCGTCGTATGAGTTGTTATCCCCATAGATCTTGCCACCGATAGAATAAGTAAACAGAATAGAGAAGTCAAAACCCTTGTGCTGTAAGTCGGTACGGAAAGAGCCTTGGAAGTCAGGACTCGCCTTGCCTACAATCACTTTAGCGGCCTCATTGTAGTTAAAGGTTGTCTCATCACTTTCTTCGCGATTTTTGTACCACATACCAAAGCCAGTTGCGGGGTCTACACCTGCCCATTCCTTCATCTTGAAGGTGTAGATGTCGTAGCCCGGTGCAATGTACTGCAGTGTTGACTCAATCGGCTTGTCGGTACTCAGCTTGATGATCTTATTCTTGTTGTGAGAGCCTGTGAATGCGAAGCTCAGATGGGTGTCCGCAGTCTTGATGGCATCGAACTTAAGTTCAAATTCGATCCCTTGGTTTTCCAATTCGCCGATATTCTTATAATAAGCTGATTCCAGATAAGTAGGTAAGCCTACTTCCTTTGCTTGAGGTACAGCAAAGACCATATCCTTTGTCTTATGATAGTAATAATCAAAACCAAAGGTAATGAAGTTGAAGAGCTGCATATCCAAACCTAAGTTGAACTTAGCCGTTTGCTCCCACTTCAGGTCAGGTGCTTCAAATTGAGAGAAGAGGGCACCCGGCTGTCCATCGTACGGGAATCCGTAGTCATAGAGAGCACGAGCTGCATACCAACCCGATCCGACAGCTTGGTTACCACTAGTACCATAGCTGGTGCGAATAGTGAAGTCTTGTATATAATCGCGGCTATTAGCCATAAACTGCTCTTCTGCCATACGCCACTTGCCACCAACACTCCAGAAAGGAGCCCAACGATTCTTCTTGCTAAAGCGACTGGAGGCATCTACACGGAAGCTTGCTGAGAAGAAGTAGCGACCCATATAGTTGTATTCTCCGTTACTGAAGAATGAGAGTAAGCGAAGTTCATCTCGGTTAGATGAAGCAGCACTGGGTACTGCGGCCATTGAAATATCATTCAGGTCGTTTACTGCAAAGTTATTGGCTTCCAAGTAAGTGGACTTTGTATAGGTGCGTTGTCCTTCCTGACCAACCAAAATATTCATATGATGCGCATCGTTCCACGATTTGTTCACATTGAATGTATTGGTAATGGTGCTGTAGAAGTTGGCTAAGAATCCATTGTTCCCCATGCCGTTTACGCTCTGACCATCACTTCCATATAGTGACCAGAAGGTATAGTCGTCTAAGATATAAGCATCCAACCCATAGCGGCTGGTAAATGAAAGCCAATCAGTAATGGTGAACGTAACAAAAGGAGATATTAGGGCACGATATTGGGTCTGCGTATTCTTATCCCCCTTTTCACTACGAAAGGCTACCGGATTGGCCCCTGACCAAAGAATGGTGGTATTGAAGCTACCATCTTCATTATACACAGGGTCAATAGGAATTTCGTTATGAGCGGTAGTAATCGGGTCTGAGAAGTAACCACCTCCGCTACCCATGTTGGTTGTTGTCATGGACAGAGAGGTATTCAGTCCGTACTTGAAGTAAGAAGTAGGCGCTTGATCTAAGTTGGCACGCAGTGAGTAGCGGGTTAAGTCCTTTCCGATCACGATACCTTTATCGGATAGATAGTCAAATGCAATGAAATAGTGTGGTGAGTACGGGCTTTCGCCTCCTCCGCTTATATCAAGGTTGTAGTTCTGTAAGAAGCCTACGCGAGTTACCTCCTTAAGCCAATCTGTGCCCGGAGTATTGGGATCTACAGGAGCACCTGTATACCAGGAAATATATTTGTACAAATCTTCTTTATTATTGGGATCCAATCCTAATCCTTGACCGGCATTTAGGGCACTGAATCTGGAGAATAGTTTATCGTACTTGATACCATTCTCAATACTTTCAATCAACATCTCCAGATAAGTGGCTTTATCCACACGGTGATAGGATCTTGGGAAGTGAGGCATTGCACTGGCACCCCAGCGAGAGCTGAAGTTGAGTTTGAATCCTCCGTGACCGCGCTTTGTAGTAATCACAATAACCCCATTGGCGGCACGTGCTCCATAAATAGAGGTAGCAGCAGCATCCTTTAGTACGGAAATAGACTCTATGTCATCGCTACTTAGTGTAGAAAGAGGACTTATCGCCACACCTTCTTTTGCCGTAAAGCCTTGTGTACCGGATTCAATGGGCACACCATCTATTACGTATAGAGGTTGCGTGCCGGAGTTCAATGAATTTCGTCCGCGTACAAAGATAGTAGCAGGAGCACCGGGCTGACCACTGCTGAGAGACAATTGAAGCCCCGGTATATTTCCGTTCAGTGCATTGATCGGGTTTGCATCAAACTTAGCCTTTACTGTCTCGCTGCCTACTGCACTAGCGGCACCGGTGAAGGCCTTCTTTGATACGGTTTGATAACCGGTTACAATTACTTCGTCTAGCACTTGTGTGTCATCAACGAGGGTTATTTTCATTTCCCCCTGCATGATGGCAACTTCCAATTTATGCTTGCCTACATAGCTGACGAGCAAATGAGTTGCGTTTGCAGGTACTTCCAGTGAGAAGCGTCCATTAACGTCCGTTGTAATCCCAATGGTAGGATTCCCTTTGACTACTACGGAAGCTCCAATAATGGGTTCTCCATCTTCTAATGAGGTTACTGTACCTCGGACGACTCTTACCTGAGCCGAGGCTAACCCTATTGATGCTACGATAGCGGTTAGCAGTAACAAAAACCTTTTCATACGCTTGTTGTAGTTGTTTAATTTTTATATATTACTTCTATTTAATGAATTGTTTCTTAAGAATACCTTGGTAATCCTATGGTTGTATTAAGCACTGTTTATTGAGTTGTAGTTATCACAATGTAATGCGTTAAGTAGTTTCGCTTTCTTCTTGTATGCAAATATAGTATATTTATTTTCATATAGAACAATAGGACAATACATAAAACAAGGAAAAAATAAACTTTCTGTGCCATTATTTCTCTAAAATAAGTCATTAGTGTAGCGTATAGATAGGGAAATATAGGCACGCTCAGGTTGCAGGAACTACGCTTTTTACGCTATACTCTCCTCCTTATTTCCCAGTACATAGCGCTCTGTGCTACATAGTTAGCCGGAGTAAAGTAGAGATAGTAAAGAAAATTTATACTATGTGCGTAGCTCTCTCAGCGTTTACTACAAAATAAAGTCTTAAAAAGGTGCTGATTGCTTCTGTAAAAGGTGCTGATCTTAGCTTGAAAAGTATAGGTAAGCGCTGCAAAGAAGTTGTGTACAAAAGATGTTTAGTACACTAAACTCCTTGCATACACAAGAGCGTTGGAAGGTAAATACTTGGTGACTATTTACTTCTTGCATGCATGTTTTCTTAAAGCTTTGGATATGATGCTCCCAAGTTGGGTGAAGGGGATGCACGAATTCTATCATGAAGCGTGCGAAAAGCAATGAATAGTATTTATAATACATAGACGCCCTCCCCCAGAAATACGTAGATGCCTCCTCGAAATACGTAGACACCCCCTCGAAATACGTAGACGCCCCCCTCGAAATACATAGACGCCCCCTCGAAATACGTAGACGCCCCCGAAGCTGCGATACTCATGTCGTGCTTCGGAGGCGTAATATATATTATATGGTTAACTACAAAGTATTTCTCAGGCAGAGCGTGCAAGCCGCTCCTTCGGAAGAAACGGCTCTAAAGGCGAGGGTTACTTCTCAAATTCTATATCGGCATCAATTGTTTCATGCCATGGAAGTCCTTGTTTGGCCAGTTCTTCAAGGAACGGATCGGGATCGAATTCTTCTACATTGAACACTCCGGCACCCTTCCAAAGCCCCTTAGCAAACATTAAGGCTCCGGTTGTAGCGGGTACTCCCGTAGTATAGCTCACTCCCTGGGTACCTGTTTCGCGATATGCAGCTTGGTGGCTACAGTTATTCCAGATATAGTAGGTGCGCTCTTTCCCATCTTTTATACCTCGAATGCGGCACCCGATAGACGTTTCTCCGGTATAGTCGTGTCCGAGTTCTTGTGGGTTGGGTAATACGGCTTTGAGGAACTGTATAGGCACAATCTCCATCCCATTATAGTTGATAGGCTCAATGCCTGCCATGCCTATATTCTGGATAACGCGCAAATGAGTTAGGTACTCTTCGCTGAAGGTCATCCAAAAGCGTGCTCTACGCAGGGTAGGATAGTTCTTTACAAGAGATTCGAGCTCTTCGTGGTACAACAGGTAGCTTTCACGGGGTCCTACTCCGGGATAGTGTAGCGTTTTGTGTATTTCCTGGGGCTCTGTTTCGTGCCATTCTCCGTCTTGATAGTATTTTCCTTTCTGGGTAATCTCGCGGATATTGATTTCCGGATTGAAGTTAGTGGCAAAAGCCTTGTGGTGATCTCCTCCGTTGCAGTCCACGATATCGAGATAATGTATCTCATCGAAGTGATGCTTGGCTGCATAGGCGGTGAAAACACTTGTTACGCCCGGATCAAATCCGCACCCAAGTATAGCCATGAGTCCGGCTTCTTTAAAGCGGTCTTGATAAGCCCATTGCCAGCTGTATTGATATTTAGCTTCATCACGCGGCTCATAGTTTGCGGTATCCAGGTAGTTGCATTTCGCCTCCAGACAAGCTTCCATTATGGTTAGGTCCTGATAGGGCAGTGCAACGTTGATGACCAAGTCCGGCTTCCACTGTGTAAAGAGTGCCACAAGTTCACTTACATTATCAGCATCTACCTGAGCAGTTTCGATCTTTACCTCCTTTATTTCGGAAGCTATCTTGTCGCATTTGGATTTAGTACGGCTCGCGAGCATGATGTTGGTAAAGACATCGTGGTTCTGAGCCACTTTCTTGGCTACAACGGTACCAACACCCCCTGCGCCTATGATCAGTATTCTTGCCATGGTTACTCCTTAAATTGAAGTTCACTTCTTGCTTCACAAAGATAAAGAAAATAGTGTAATTCCGCAGGGTTTTCTTAGGATATAAGCCCTGAGCAGGGTAAAAAGGCGTGCTTTACATAGGTTGATTGTGTCGTCCTAATGCAAGCGTCGGCAGTATTTATTCAGATGTGCCACACCCCTCCGGGGCCAAGTATGTAGCCATCGTCTTTGTGGAGTGTGTAAAAGGTGCAGCCCAACCCTTCGCTTTCACTGAGTAGAGCGAGAAATTTGTCGTATGTATCGGCTGAGAGTGTTACCAACAAGTTGCGGTTGTAGGGCAAGCTCTCCTTGGTCGCCTGTGATAGGTCGATTGAAAGCAAGTCGAGGTCGTCCAAAGTGCGTTTGTGTGCATGGGCAGGCTCTTTGGTTTGTTGGGCATGGCGATGTGCGAGTATTCTCGCTGCCCGGCCAATAATCCACTGACCTAACTTATTGCGGGGATGATACTTTTCGTAGAAGAGTTGCATGGCACCAAAGAAGGCATGTCGGTACCGGGTCGGATCACCGGAAGCCGCTTCACTCTCTCCCTTGTAATGCAGTAGGGGCACAGGAAGGTAATCGCATCTGTACCCTTTTTGGCGCAGACTATAGCTGAGGTCAATATCCTCGCCATACATAAAATATCGTTCATCGAGCAATCCTACCTCTTCGAAGGCGTCCCGCCTCAGCATCATAAAGGCACCGGCGAGCAACCCTACTGAGTGGGGTTCTGTCGGATTAAGCCATCCCATGTAGTAAGCATTGAAAAGGCGCGAATGGGGAAATAGTCGGGATAATCCACTAAAACGGCAGGCACAACTCCATAGCGATACGCTTCCCCTTTTACTCTCCGGAAGAAAGTTGCCTTGGGCATCGTGCATTTTGACGCCTACAGCTCCCACTTCGGGATGTGACTCCATATGGCGAAGCACTTGCTGAAGGGTGTCTTTCCCTATTAGGGTATCCGGATTCAGTAGCAGTACGTACTTACTTTGTGAAGTGCGTACTGCTTGGTTATTTGCTTTTGCAAAGCCTACATTGGCTTTATTTGCGATAATATTTATTTCAGGGAAGCGCTTACGCAGATACTCCACGGAGCCATCTTCTGAGGCATTGTCCACTACATAGGTAGCGCAGTCTAAGCCCTCGGACGCTATGCGAAGCGCCTCAATGGCTTGACTTACAAAGTACTTTACTTTATAGTTGACAATGACAACGGTTAGAAGCACTTACTCGGCAATGAGCAAATAGTAATTCTTCTTACCGCGTTGGACAAGTAGGTACTTGCCGCTTACCAGCATCTCGGGGGTAACCGTTGCTTGTGGATCGGTCACCTTCTCTTTATTGATGCTTAAGCCACCGGCCGTGATGAGCTTGCGTACTTCTCCCTTAGAGGCAAATACACCGCTCTCGGCAAGTAGATCAACTACCGGTGTCTGAACCTCAATAGTGCTACGTGCCACGTTGTAAGTAGGTACGCCCTCCATTACTTCCAACAGGGTAGCCTCATCGAGTGCCATTAGTGCTGCATGCGTATCTTGCCCAAAGAGTATGCGGGCTGCACTCTCGGCTGTCTCCACTGCATCGGCCCCATGCACCATAGTCGTTATCTCCTGTGCCAAACGTTGCTGTAGCAAACGCTTGTGGGGAGCTTCTAAGTGCTCTTTGTGCAGTGCCTCTATTTCGTCAATTCCTATTTCAGTGAAGATCTTAATGTAGCGGTAAGCCTCATCGTCACCCGTATTAATCCAGAATTGATAGAAGCTGTAAGGAGATGTGTAGCGACTGTCGAGCCATACGTTGCCACTCTCCGTCTTCCCAAACTTGCCACCGTCCGCCTTGGTAATGAGCGGACAAGTAATGCCAAAGGCATCGCCTTGGTCAATACGACGGATCAGTTCGGTGCCTGTTGTAATGTTTCCCCATTGATCCGAGCCTCCCATCTGTAATTTACAGCCTTCCGTCCGGTAGAGGTGTAAAAAGTCGTAGCCCTGTAGAAGCTGATACGAGAACTCAGTAAAGGAAAGACCTGCTGCGCTACCATCCAATCGGCGCTGTACAGAGTCCTTGGCCATCATGTAATTGACGGTGATATGCTTTCCAATATCGCGAATAAAGTCGAGGAAAGACCACTCGTGCATCCAATCGTAATTGTTGAGTAGTTTAGCACCTGTAGCGGACTTTGTGTCAAAGTCTAAGAAACGCTCCAATTGAGCGGCAATAGCTTGCTGATTGTGGCGGAGCGTGTCTAAGTCAAGCAGATTGCGTTCTTTGCTTTTCATGGAGGGGTCCCCAATCATACCGGTAGCGCCGCCCAATACAGCTATAGGACGGTGTCCGGCACGTTGTAAGTGGCGCAGCATCATTACGCTGACCAAGTGACCGATATGCAATGAGTCTGCTGTCGGGTCAATCCCTACATAGGCGGTGGTTACCTCTTTGTTGAGCAGCTCCTCCGCACCGGGCATGACCTGATGCAGCATACCGCGCTGCTTCAATTCCTCTATAAAGTTGATTTTCATCCTCTTGTTTCTTCTACATTTTTCTGGACAAAGGTACGCATTTATCATGTGTGCCCACACAATGGTGCGAATAACATTTCGAGGAAGAGGAATAAACCACCTTATCAATGATATTTTGGTAGGGAAATGTCCTTCCCTTTCTTTGGATGACCTTTTATACCTTGAAGAATACATAACTGAAGCGACACAGATGGAAAGGAGAAAAGGAGAATTAAACAAAAAGAGAACGGATGCTATCAATCATTTCTATTACCTTGATGCTTCTATTGGGAGTAACAAAGTAGTAATAGTTCTTGCTATGGAAGTAATACGAGGAGAGATTGAAGTTTTCCCTTACTCCATATATGAAAAAAAGAAGAGCTAACTCCCCAGGTTCGTACCGCAGATGTGGTATATAGCCTATAATTAAAGGCGGGCTGGGTGAGCCGGCTCCTCTCTGTACACAAAGATAGTACTTTATTTGACATTTCTGATGGAAACATATGATTGCAACGAAAGAAAAGGGAATAGCGTCCGTCAAAAAACCGTAGACATTGGAATATCAATGAGGGATTTACTTTTGGCAAACGCTATTCTTGATTCAAGGATACTAATTTCCTTTGAAATGCCATCTTATTTGGATTACTCATGGGGCGCCATTAGACGGATACCCCGTTTAATTCTTCCACAAACTTGGCAAATTCACTCTGGAGCAACAGAAAGAACTCCCTAAAATTCCAAAGTATTACAGATGCAGATAGGAAAAATTTCTATATGATAAAGAAGAAAACGAGAGAAGAACAAGTAAGCAGAATCATAGGAACTACAGTCCCAGCCATGCAAACATGCTCCTCTCTGTACACAAAGATAGTACTTTATTTGATTATACGTATATTGTCGTTAATTGAGAGGTTATCTTTATTGGGGCATACGAGTAATAGAAGACTTTAAAGAGGGCGTCTTGATTCTGAGAGATGATGTTATAAACGGAGACATCTCCCTATAAAATACAACCACCGATAAGCATATGCTAGTCGGTGGAGGATGGTCGAAAACTCTTGCGAGGATTGACGACCTCCCATATGCCACAATATGGGCTTATTATTTTAGGTGGCATTGCAAATATAGTGTTTTGTCTTTGAATAAAGAAATCATTTACGTTTTTGAAGGGAAGGGCGAGACTCTGTAAGGTTAACATAGAGTCGTCTCAAGATAATATCCTTATCTCTGATTCATAACAAAGGTAGTGCCGGTACTCAAGAAAGATTCTCCTGTGCGCAATAGCGAAGCAGCGCAGATCTCCTTTCCGTCAGCTCATTTATTGGAGACTTCAATAGATGGAGTTATCAGCACTTTGATTATAAGAGAGAGCCTCAACGGAGAGAGCACTTTTTATAGTATCTCAGACAGAATGGATGTGAGTAAAATGAAAAAGACTCTAATTACACTCTTCACCGATGGAACTACAATCCACCTAAGAAGAGTCCATTAAAGTCTTTCCACTACAAAGATAGTACTTTATTGGATTATAGCAATAAAATTATCGATTTGAACGAAAGGAGACGACCTAAGCTTATGTTAGCGCAAAAGAGAGCTTGGAGAAAACAAGATTTTGACGAAACTTAAAGAAAAAGGTCTGTGATGATTACTCACAGACCTTAATGGAGAGGCACAGCTTGAAGTTATCGCGCCTTTTGCGGCTCTACTCCATCGCAAGTATAGTGTTTTAATTTTGAATAAGGAAATCATTTGCGTTTTCGAAATGAAATACGATACTGTGTAAGGTTAACAGAGAGACGTTTCAAGATAATATCCTTATCTCTGATTCATAACAGAGGTAGTACTTTATTGGATTATAGCAATAAAATTATTCGATTTGAACGAAAGGAGACGAACTAAGCTTATGTTAGCGCCAAAGAGAGCTTGGAGAAAACAAGATTATGACGATACTTAAAGAAAAAGGTCTGTGATGATTACTCACAGACCTTAATGGAGAGGCACAGCTTGAAGTTATCGCGCCTTTTGCGGCTAACGATGGGATTATCCGACCGTCGCACAATCCCTATTTAATCGGTGAGTAAAAGATAGAGATGTTTTGTGTAAAAGGTACAGATGTTTCATTTGAAAGGTTCTGATGTTTTGCGAAAAAGATCAGAACATATGAGCAGCTCCCCACAAATGTATAAAAAGAAAGTGTGCAAGTAGTAAACTACTTACACACTTTTGCACACGGAGGCGCTAATGCTTTGTACTACTTTCGATTGAATGCTGTAGCTCCTGACTATGACGTGTAGCCTTTTTACGGATTGGTATTAGTGGCACCGAATTCCATCAAATAGGCCTTTAGGAAGTCGTCAATCTCTCCATCCATTACAGCGTTTACATTGCTTGTCTGGTAGCCGGTGCGGTGGTCTTTGACGCGCCTATCGTCAAATACATAGCTTCTTATTTGGCTTCCCCACTCAATCTTCTTTTTACCGGCTTCAATCTCAGATTGTGCCGCACGCTTCTTTTCCAAAGCACGGTCATAGAGTTGTGAACGAAGCAGGCGCAACGCATTCTCTCGGTTATCCAACTGCGAGCGGCTCTCGGTATTCTCAATCACGATTTCCTCCTCTTCGCCCGTGTCGGGATCTTTGTACATATAGTGCAAACGTACTCCCGTCTCTACCTTATTTACATTCTGTCCTCCCGCGCCACTTGAACGGAATGTATCCCATGAGAGTTGTGCCGGATTGACTTCAATATGGATGGTATCATCAACCAGTGGCACAACGAAAACACTTGCAAAGGAGGTCATTCGCTTGCCCTGTGCATTGTAAGGCGATACCCGTACCAAGCGATGCACTCCATTCTCGCCTTTTAGGAAGCCATATACGGAGTCTCCCTCAATCTGCATCGTTACTGTTTTAACGCCTGCCTCATCGCCATCCTGCCAGTTGGTAATGGTTACCTTAAATCCCTTGCGTTCAGCCCACCTTTGGTAGAGGCGCACCAGCATGGAAGCCCAGTCCTGACTCTCGGTACCGCCGGCACCGCTATTTACTTTCAGTACAGCTCCTAAGCGATCCTCCTCGGCTTGAAGCATATTGGCTATCTCCAAGTCCTCTATCTCACGAAGCGCAACCGAATAAGCTTCATCCACTTCGCTCTCCTCTATAATGCCCTCTTTGAAGTATTCATAGGATAAGCGCAGCTCTTCGGCTTTTGAAGAAACGGAGCTAAAGCCGTCAATCCACCTTTTAAGCTCCTTTACTTTGCGCATTTGCTGCTCGGCAGATTTGGAGTCACTCCAGAAATCGGGGTCTTGTGTTTTGAGTTCTTCTTCTGTTAGTTGGATTTTCTTTTGGTCGATGTCAAAGATACCTCCCCAGCGCTTCGGTGCGCTCCAGCAGGTCATTGAGCTGGTCTGTTGTAATCATACTTTTTTCTGATTGTCCGATCTAAATGATTGATATTATTGTTCGTCGCCTTCACGGTACATATCCGCAATTTGTAAGGCATAATTTGTGTTGATTTGCTTTCTCCGGAGCTTGCCTGTGTGGGTCAATTCGCCTCTTTCTACAGAGAAAGGCGCTTTGAGTAGTGAAATGCGCTTGATCTTCTCAAAAGAGGCCAGGCTAGTCTGTAGCGATTCAATATGCGACATGAGAAAGCGAGTTATATCCGCCCGATTCGCCATCTCGTCGATACTAATCTGATTGTCTACTATGCCGTGCGCTACGGCCTTCTCCTTGAGGAGCTGCCAGTCAGGGTATATGAGGGCACTTACGAAGCGATGCCTATCGGCAATGACAGCAACCTCTAATAAGTAGGGATCTGCCGTGAGAAGATTTTCTATCTGTTGCGGTGCAATATACTTCCCATTAGCTGTTTTGTACAGGTCTTTGAGCCGCTCAATAAAGAAAAGTGTATCGCCCTCCTTGCGTCCTGCATCCCCCGTGCGGAACCAACCATCCTCCGTAAAAGCCTCTTTATTGGCCTCCGGATTATCAAAGTAGCCGGGCGTTATGGTTTCACCGCGGAGCTGGATCTCCTGAGTCTCCGGATCAATGCGTACCTCTAACCCGGGAATGATCTGCCCTATTGAGCCGGGTATGAACCCTCTGCGCGGATAAGCCGATACGGTGGCACAGCTCTCTGAAAGTCCATAGCCGATAATAATGGGTATCCCCACCGATTGCAAAAAGTGATTGATCTCATCATTCAGCTCTGCCCCGGCTGTGGGAAAGAATCTGCCGTGCTCAATGCCAATAAAGCGCTTTAGCGCCATAAAGATAGTGTGTGCGTAGAGCCAATACGGAAGGGAAATCCATATGGGGGCATGTACGCCCTTGTTGTAATAGTCAAAGTGAAAGCACTCCCCTGTTCTTATGGCGCATTTGTAGAGCCAACGCGTGAAAGGCGTACTCTGTTCAATATGGGCACGAACAGCCCGATAAATCTTCTCCCAATAGCGTGGTACATTACACATCAGCGTAGGACGAATCTGCGGCATTAACTCAATAATGCTCCTTGGATCGCTTACAATCGCTGTGCGTACCCCTTGTGATAGACAGAAATAAAACCAGATCTTTTCAAAGATATGACTGAGAGGGAGTACATCTACACTAGTATCCGAAGCGGTAATAAAGGGATATAAACGGTGATGATTCTCAATCTGCTTTAAGATCTGACTGTGCAATACCTGTACTCCTTTGGGTTCGCCCGACGTGCCACTTGTGTAAATAAGTAAAGCGAGGTCTGAAGGAAGAGCCTCTCCATGCCGTTCTTTCACCAACGTCTCATTACGCATTGAGTCACCCATCCGAATGAAATCGTCGTAATAGAGCGAAGTGTGATCGTTGAACTGCTTAACTACTTTGCGGTCATATATGATAATACGGTCAAAGAGATTTTGCTCACGCTGTACCTCATAAGCATTGTTGTACTGATATTGTTGTCCGACAAATAGGGTTCTAAAGGAACTTTTCTTTGCAATAAAAGCCACCTGTTCCGGAGAACAAGTGGCATATAAAGGAACTGAAACAGCCCTTGCAGCAAATATCCCTAACTCAGTAAACATAGCCTCTCGCATATTAGGGCTATAGATGCCTACCCGCTCCCCCGGAGCGATGCCGCAGCCTACCAGTGCTTTTGCTGCATCTATAGCTGCTTGGCTGAAGGCTTGTCCGCACATTTGTTCCCATTTACCCGTATTAGGATTGAGCCATTTGAGTAAATGCTTAGAGGAAAACTTATCAGCTATTAGCTCTATAAGGTCCGAAGTGTGCGTCATCGGCTAAAAAAAAGCGTGCAGTCAGAGGGCTGCACGCCTTAATATATGATGGATTAGCTATTCATCGAAGCAAGGAACTCCAAGTTGGACTCGGTCGCATCAAAGCGTTCCTTCACAAACTCCATGGCTTCTATCACATTCATCTCACTAAGATACTTACGCAGAATCCACATCCTATTCAGGGTGATCTCATCCAGTAACAGATCGTCCCGTCGAGTACTACTGCTCATGATATCAATAGCCGGGAAGATGCGTTTATTAGCAAGGCGGCGATCCAACTGTAGCTCCATATTGCCGGTCCCTTTGAACTCTTCAAAAATCACTTCGTCCATCTTAGATCCGGTATCGGTAAGTGCAGTAGCGAGGATAGTCAAGCTACCTCCGTTCTCAATATTACGAGCAGCTCCGAAGAAGCGTTTGGGCTTTTGCAATGCATTGGCATCTACACCACCGGAAAGTACCTTGCCACTGGCCGGCTGAATCGTATTGTAGGCACGTGCCAAACGGGTAATAGAGTCCAAAAGAATCACTACATCGTGACCACACTCTACCATACGCTTCGCCTTACTGAGTACAATCTCAGCTATTTTAACGTGACGCTCTGCCGGTTCATCGAAGGTGGAAGCAATAACCTCTGCATCTACATTGCGTGACATATCTGTTACCTCTTCAGGACGCTCATCGATAAGAAGTACAATCTCATACACTTCCGGATGGTTCGCAGCGATAGCGTTGGCAATATCCTTCAGGAGGATCGTTTTACCCGTCTTTGGCTGTGATACGATAAGCCCGCGTTGTCCCTTGCCGATAGGGCAAAAGAGATCGACAATACGCATGGCTGTCGGATCATAGATAGTGGGTATATTGAGCGTCTCCAACTTGAATTTCTCTTGCGGAAAGAGTGGAGTCAAGTGATCGAACTGCACTCTGTCTTGTACTTCGTGTAGGGTGCGTCCATTGATACTCTTCAGTTGTGAAAACGGAAAGTATTTTTCGCCTTCTCGGGGAGGTACAATGGTTCCTTCCACTACGTCTCCGGTTTTAAGAGAAAAGTTTTTAATCTGCTGTGCCGATAGATAAACGTCATCAGGCGAAGGTAGATAGTTAAAATCCGAGCTGCGGAGGAAACCGTAGCCCTCTTGTATAACCTCTAATACACCGGTAACCGGAAGTACACCTTTGAAGTCGTAAGGTTTAGTCTTCTCCTCTTTTTTGCTCTTTGACGGCGTACGTTTCTTGTCTTTCTCTTCAGAGGAACGCTTCGGGAGCATGCTATCAAGTAGTGTATCGCTCTCCTCATCGTGCAAAAATGTCATCTTCGTTTTGCCGGTCGTTGTATTGGTCTTTCGCATTTCCGGCAATACTTCATTTAAGTCAGATACAACTGAGTTGAGTGATTTTGCACTATCTGCCTCATAAGCCTCCTTCTGAATGTCGATGCTTTGGCTTGCCAAGTCGGTGATTACTTCCGATAAAGTGCTGCCCGGCTTATGGTTAGCGACAGGTTCTTCCACAATGGCAGGATGACGGAAGGAATCTTCCCCTTTCTTCGCTGCATGGAGCGTGCCTATTACTTCGTCCAAATCACTCACAACAGCATCTAAAGCACTTGTACTGCTCGAGGAGTTACGGCGATCCTTAGCTTGCTGTGAATGCATATCGCCTATTGCATCATCTAAATCGGAGATAATATCGGAGGCGTGTTTCCTATTCCCTTTCCCTTGAGGAGGTGTAGCTTCTTGGCTATCGTCTAAGAGTGCGGGATGCTTAGGCATAGCAGCTGCTTCAGCGGAGACAATTGGTTTGTTTTTATCCGTCTTCTCGTTTGAGTCAGCTTCATTCAGCTTTCGAGCGGGGCGTTTATTCACAGTAGTTGCTACTTTTTCTCTATTGGTTGTTTCGGTTGTTTTGCGTGTGCGGGGTGTTCCCTTACGCTTCGCCGGTTCGTTGCCGGCCCGTTTTTTGTTGATGTCCTTAATAGTCTTGCTGGTAGCTTCATAAGCCGCTTGGCGATCTAAAATAAGATATACAATATCGCGCGGCTCTTCGGGAATCTCTTCAATGCCCATTTCTTGGGCGATTGCTACAAGCTCTTCCTTCGACTTGCTATCTAAATCAAATAATTTGTACTTTGGCATTTGTTCTTTCTGCTTTTCCCATGAAATGGGGGCATCTGTTAGCTATATTGGGTATAAACAAAGGGCTCTGAGCACCACGTATTTCTCTCGCTCCTAATGCGATAAATACTATCCGCATAGAAACTACCTTTCCCTTTTAACGCCTCATATACAAAAGAATGAATTGAGGGAAGGCTGTTTATTTGAATAGCGGTTCTGCCCTTGCTGTTACAAAGATAGAAAAAACTTTCAAATAAATAGCGGTAATGCAGAGACCATAAAAAAAAGCTGTGCCTTATCTGCAAAAGATAAAGCACAGCATAGCTTACGAAACGCTCTCAAGCGGTTTGCCTAAATTGAGCGCCTCGAAATAGGATCAATCAATAGGTAGTGCGGTCCTCGTTCTCAATCTCTTTCCGCGTAATGCGTCGTATATCAATGGCTCGCCAGCAGTACCAAATATAAGCAACTACAAAAGGAACGAGAATAGATACAAATGTCATTACCTTTAGTGTGTAGGGGCTGCTGGAGCTGTTTGCTAAGCAGAGGGAGCTTTGTGCATCGGCAAGCGAAGGATAGTAAGCCGTGTTGTTCCATCCGGCTATTAGCATAAGTCCCAATACAGCAAGTACAACCCCGACTCCTTCAAACCAAATACCCTTGCGATAGCCTTTCTTAAAGATCGTAACCCCTATGCCATACAGTACAAGCAGCACACCGACCAAGAAGATGATGAGCACGATGGGCATCTGCATGAAGTTATTCCAGTAGAGGTACTTCTCTACAGTAAAGAGGTTCGTTGCGGGATCGTATCTCAAGCCCGTAGAGAGCATGAGGAATACTACATAAGCCACAAAGAGTACCACGAAGATGAGGGCATTTATAGGAAGTGATTTGCGTGCTTTCTCCTGTGCCACTTCATCATCTATATTGTTGATGAAATAGAGTAGTGCCGTAATGCGGGCTAAGAAAAGCACAGCTAATCCCAAGACTACATTCCATGGATTCAATACAGCTTCCAAGCCGTGTAGCTGTACGCCTGCATAGGGTTGCCAAGAGGATATAAAGCGTCCTGCGCCTTCAAAGTTGTATATATTGGATTTGTCTACAATAAAGTTGCCTCCCGTGAAGAGTGTAGATACGGCTGCTCCCAAAAGGATGGGGGCCAAGATACCGTTGATCATTAAAAAGCAGTGGAAAGTTTTCTTGCCCCATACATTACCATGCTTTGATTGGTATTCATAGGATACTGCCTGTAGTACGAAGAGTAGGCAAATCAGTATCCAAACCCAATAGGCTCCACCAAACGAAGTGGAGTAGAAGAGTGGAAATGAAGCAAAGAAAGCACCTCCGAAGGTAACCAGCGTGGTGAGTGTAAATTCCCACTTACGACCGGTTGAGTTGATCAGCATCTTCTGAAGTGTAGCATCTTTTCTTGAGCGAAAGATGAATGTCTGTCCACCTTGAACAAATAGCAGGAAGACCAGCAAGGCTGCCAGTAGGGATACTACCAGCCACCAATATTGTTGTAACATCGTGTAATCCATTTTTTTCTTCTATATGTCTTAGCGTGGTTTTCTATTTATCGGTGTGAGCTGAATTCATGCCTTCTGTATCGTGTCCCTTTGGTCCTGCCTTGATGGCTTTGATCATAATATTGATCTCTGCAATCAGTAGAACAGTAAAGAGAATAGCAAACATTACGAAGGTGGTCATTACACTTGATGCACTGACATCGGATACCGCTGCATTAAGTGGCAGAATATCTTGTATAGCCCAAGGTTGACGTCCCATCTCAGCTACAATCCATCCGGATTGGCTTGCCAGGTAAACCAGTGGTAAGCAAATAATGGTTATTACGTGTAGCCAGCGAGCATTTGTGTAAAGCGTCTTGTTCTTTTTGTTGAAGACCATGATGGTCACTACAATAAAGAGCAGGATAAAGAGCATCCCACAGCCTACCATTATACGGAAGGCATAGTAATTAACTTTTACATTGGGTACAAGATCCTCTACATTCTGTACATATCCATATCCAAAATAGGGGAAGTACTCCTCTATAAGGGCACGCTGCTCGTTTTGTACTGTTTCGTTGCCCTCTGCTTTAGCTTCGTGATAAGCCTTGAGTGCGCCTATAGCGATGCGCCCACGCTCCATCTTTTCTTCTGCAGAAAGTGCCTTCGTGCCGTCCTGTAGATAGTAGTCACCGCGAAGAATATTGTTGATGCCCGGTACATAGCCGTCCATTGAGCGCGTAGCTAAGAAGGAGAGCATATTCGGCATTTTAAAGTTGAAGTAGAAAGGATCTGCACTTTCGGTACTCAGGGGCGTTGTTTTACTTCCATCAATCACTCCAAAAATGCTCAGGGCAGCACCTTTTCCATCGGCTGTTTTGCCGTCAGGTGTGCATTCGCCTCCTTCGTATAGAGCCTCCATAGCAGCCAGTTTCATAGGCTGACGTTGGGCTGTATTATTGCCACTCGTATCACCTGTAACGGCAGTTAATAGGGCAGCCACAATACCGAATGGTGCAATCATTTTTGCATTTGCAAAAGCAAAGGCATGATGTTTGTTGTCTTTGCGTAGCAGGTAAATAGCACAAATAGCTAATGCGAAAATACTACCTAAAAGCCATGCAGAAGATACCGTATGCCAGAATTTATTGACCGCTGTAGAGGAAAACGCCACTGCCCAGAAATCACTCATTTCGCTTCGTACTGTATCCGGGTTGAATACAGTGCCTTGCGGATCCTGCATCCAGCTATTAGCCACCAAAATCCATACAGCCGATATGGTAGCCCCTATAATAGTCAGCCAAGTGGAAGCTAAGTGGAACTTTTTCGATACGCGATCCCAACCGAAGAACATTACGGCAATAAAAGTTGCCTCCATGAAGAAGGCTAAAATGCCCTCTATGGCAAGGGGTGCTCCAAAGATATCCCCTACCAGGAAGCTGTAGTTTGACCAGTTAGTACCGAATTCAAATTCCAAAATAATACCCGTAGCGACGCCAATGGCAAAGTTGATTCCGAAGAGCTTTTGCCAAAACTTAGCCCAGCGCATCCACTCCTGCTTATTGGTGCGGAAGTAGATGGTCTCCGCAATAGCCATGATGACACCTAAGCCTAATGTCAGTGGAACAAAGAGCCAGTGATAGCATGCAGTGAGTGCAAACTGGGCTCGCGACCAATTGAGTAAAGCAGTCATTTCCATAATTATTGTAGTATTATATTTATATTTCTTTACCTCTTACGGCAGCTTCTCTTTCAGGGGCTTTTAGTCCTTGGTAAGCTGCTCTACTACATATTCTGTTTGTGCAGAGCGATCCCCCTGCTCCGCAATTACGCTCGGGAAGAAAAAGGGCTTGAGTATGGCGAACATGATAAATAGCTTAATCAGCGCAATAATCCATAGCGTTTTACTGGTACGACTCATCGTGCGAAAGCCATGTTTATAGAGATTAAACATAAAAGAAAAGTAACCTCTATGCTTGGTCGGTGACTCAACGTTTATATTTTCCATACTCCTAACTGTCTAATACTCTGCATGTTAGTACTAATACTCGGTAGTAGTACTTCGCAAAATATTGTATTCTCCCTTACCTGTCTTCCGCAAATGTACACTTTTCTAACAAATTAGCATCGTGTGGCGTATTAAAAACGGGTCAGAATTCTGCCGACTTTGTGGAATAGTTAAGATTGTGCGGTCGGCTGTTGCATTTTCCTAATAGCCCAATAGAGTATTTTGCACTATTGGATTGGGTGCTTAAAACTTGCACTTGACTGCTACCATCTTAGCGCGAGCAGTCGTGCGTTCACCTATGCTGAGGGTCATCTCAAGTATGGCCTTGCGATCGGTCACTTCTATAGGTGTTGCTTTGAGCGTCAGTTCTTGTCCCATTGGGGTGGGGGAGAGAAAGTCTACTTCTAAGTGTGCAGTGATAAAGCGCTCTAAGGTCTCGGGGGAAAGAGGTTTGCCTTTTGATACCAAATAGAATCCTGCGGCTGAAGCAGTCCCGTGACAATCAAAAAGCGAAGCAATAAATCCTCCATAGAGGTTGTCCGGCACACCGCCCGTATACTCATCGGGGGGAGTGGTGTGGCAGATAGATGCTTGCCCATTATCTACCAAATAACTTCGCAGGTGCAGCCCCGTGGGATGTGATTGACCACAGCCAAAGCAATGACTGAATCGTGCTGCATAGCACTCTTGAATGGATAGTTCGTTCATATTTCTGTGATGCTATTATTGATATTCTATTCGTGGTATATTGCGGAGCTATTCTTACCCCCAAATATACATCTATAAGTTTTCAATGAAAGGTTCTGATATTTTAATTCATTTATCTATACCTTTTGTTTCAAACATCTGAACCTTTCTATGAGCGCCTCCTTAAAGGTCCTTCGACAACTGCTCTGCCTTGGCCGCCATGCGGTAGTTGATAAGCGGGCGGGCATACATGGATAGCATGATACGGCGCAGAAATGGCTCATTCTCTTCCGATAGGTTGGCTAAAGCAATACGTTGTGCGAGATAGTCTTCAAAGTCATTCCGCTCCTGACCGCTATACTGTCCCTCGCCATAATTGTAGCAGGAGGCCTGAAGGAGGTCTTCAGCGATGAAGTTATTTGGATAGAGGCGGTAGTGCGTATGTATCTGACTGTCGATATAGCCTGCTATGGTGCGGTAAAGTTCGTTGGCGGATAGATTATCGCATGTGCCGGTATCAAGGAATGTATTTACCGGAGTTCCAATGGTAAAGTGTACGCGTCCCTTTTGCCCGAGCAGCCCCTGCCGCATACTGATAATGTCTTCATCCTTGCTTTTGGTGTAGCTTCCTGTGGTGGCACGTGCTAAAAGCTCCTTTGCTTTGAGGTAATCGCACGGATCAAACTCATAGCTAATAGACACCGGTACTAAGTTGAGGGCTCTTAATCGCTCTACGGGTGCGCCTTCTCCTCCCAGGGCCATCATCTTTAGGATAGCCGGCTGTGTGGTGTCTTCGTTATCTTTAGCGCGTCCTTCACGCTGCGCAATCCAAAAGGAGGCCTTATCTACAGAAATGGATTGGGCTAAGAAATAGGAAAATGCCGTGGCAGAGGTCAAGAATGCTTTGGGCGATAGGCTCCGCTCTACAATAGCAGAGTCAGCTAAACGCACAACATGCCGTATCCAGGGGCGAAGCAATAGATTGTCGCCTATGGCCACACGTGGCATCCGATAGTTTGCCTCGTTCAAAAGAAGATTGAGAAAGGCTGAATCCAAGATGATGTCTCGGTGGTTGGTGATAAAGGTCGCCGGTACATCGCCTCCCATTCTTTTCTTCCCGCTCAGATCCACTGAGAAGGCAGTTTGCTTAGCGATAGCCTGTAGCACAGGAGCAACAATTTCAAACTTAAAGGAGTAGATGGATTGAATAGAGGGTAGCTTCTTAAGCAGAGCCTCTCCCATAGGAGGAAAAAGCCCTTTCATAAGCTGATTAAACTCGTCATCTGACAAAAGTGTACGAACGATCTCCGGCACTTCTTCATCCCTATAGGGACGGATACGCTCTAAGGTTGTGTGGTCGTAATCGATACAGCTCATAATGGTATGCTATCTTTGATGATGGTGTATAATATATTACCTAAGTCCCTTCCGGCAGCAGCTACCTGCTGAGGAATAAAGCTTGCTTCGGTCATCCCCGGAGTCGTATTGACTTCAATAAGCGTTGGTTCACCCGATGCGGATATAATATAATCTATGCGAATGATACCGTGCGCATCTATTTTACGAGCGACGGAGCGGGTTATACGCTGCACCTCCTCAGCTATCTCAGGATTGATCTGTGCGGGCGTTATTTCACGGCTGGCGCCATGATACTTTGCATTGTAGTCAAAGAATGTATTGGCCGGTACTTCCACTTCGCTAAGCGGAAGCGTGTACAGCGAGTCGCGCAATACAACGCAACCGCACGTTACTTCCCGACCGGCTACAAACTGCTCTACCAATACAGTATGGTCTGCGGTAAAGGCTAATTCAATGGCTTTTACAAGGTCTTCCTCTTTTGTTACTTTGGTGGTTGCTATGCTGGATCCTCCCGAATTTGGTTTTACAAACAGCGGTAAGCCATATTGCGCCACTATATCCTTAGCCATTACTTGATCCCCTTTTTCAATCCGAAGGCCTTGTGTGGTGCGAATACCTACACTGCTGAGGTAGCGGTTGCAATGAAACTTATTAAAGGTGAGGGACTCTGTGAATACCCCTCCGGTATTATAGGGAATATCCAGTAGGTCAAAGTACCCTTGAAGCAGACCATTTTCTCCGGGAGTGCCATGTATGGTTATAAAAGCATAGTCGAAATGCAGCTTTTCTCCCGTCGAACGCAGTGCGGAAAAGTCATTTTTGTCTATGGGATACTGCTTATCCTCTTCAGAGAGTACCCATTTCTTGCGGTCAATTACCACTAAGTGTGGGGTAATATGCGGTTGTTTGCTGAGCCGCTGCATGATGGTGCCGGCACTTAGTAGGGAGATGGAGCGCTCTCCTGAGTATCCACCGGCCACGACAGCTATATGAAATGTGTCGTTTGTCATATTTTAAGAGTTAATTGGGTATAATTGCGCCATGCATCTATCATGGAAGCCATGTCGGTAGGTATAGGGCAGTCGAACTGCATCCACTCATGTGTTGTCGGATGGGTAAAGCCCAATGTGGCAGCATGTAAGGCTTGCCGCGGACATAGCTGCATGGCATTATGTGCAAATTGCAAATAAGAGGAGGTAGGTCTTCCCCTAAGTATCTTATCCCCTCCGTAGCGTTCGTCGCAAAGTAGAGGATGATTGATGTGCTTGAAGTGAGCTCTAATCTGATGAGTACGCCCCGTTTCAAGACGGCAGGCTACTAAAGTGACGAAAGAAAGTGATTCTATCGTCCGATAGTGTGTGATAGCTGCTTTGCCTTCTGCACTTCCCGGAGGAAAAACAGCCATACGTGTCCGCTCTTTTGGGTCACGGCCAATATTGCCTTCAATGGTACCTTCTGTCGGTTCGGGGCGACCCCATACTAAAGCGTAGTAGGTGCGTTCTGTCGTTTTATCGAAGAATTGCCGTGCTAAGTAGGTCTTTGCTCCCGGCTTCTTTGCCACCAGTAGTAAGCCGCTTGTGTCTTTGTCGATACGATGTACTAAGCCTACATTGGGGTCATTAGGATCATAGTCCTTTAAGTCTCTCCAGTAGTAGGCAAGTGCATTGACCAAAGTGCCGGTGAAGTTGCCATTCCCGGGATGTACAACCATACCTGCCGGCTTATTCACCACCATGAGATCATCGTCCTCGTAGACGACCTCAATAGGTATATCCTCTGCCACAATACCATGCTCATGGGGAGGACGTGCTAAACGTAGGGTAATGATGTCGCCCGGCTTGACCTTGTAGTTACTTTTGACCGGTGCTTCTCCGACAAAGATAGCCCCAGCATCGGCTGCTAAGCTAATGCGATTGCGAGAAGCATGCTCCATCTTATCCGCTAAGAACTTATCAATGCGGAGCGGAGCTTGCCCTTTATCTACAATTAATCGGTAGTGTTCGTAGAGTTCCCCGGAGGTTATGCCCTCTTCCTCCTCTTGATCGAGCGAAAAGTCCTCATCGGGTAGATCGTCAAAGGGAGCAAAATCTTCGTCACCACCAGGTTTCATCGCCACTAAGCTTCTCTTTGTTTTTGTCCGTTGTAAGCGTGTCTTCTTCCAATGTAGGGAAGGAAGGGGCTGCCGGTAGTGTATTCAAATCTACACTTAAGGAGGTGGAGTCTACAGCCTTTGAAATATTATTGGTCGTTACGATGAGCGTAAGCGGTGTAGAGATATCTACACGTTGTCCGGGGCTCAGCACTTGTCCGGCGGAATTGGCTACTCCTTGCGTAAGGTTATCATACTCGCCCGCAATATACTTTACATAGAGTTGTGTAAAACCTAAGCCTTGAAGCGTCGCTTCAGCCTGACGTAAGGACATATCCGATAAGCTCGGAATAACTACTTGTGGACGCTGATTGGAGTTAATCACTATGAACATGGTGCGATTAGGCTTTACTCGGCTGCCCACTTTGGGCTGTATGTCCTGCACGCTACCTGGGAGCGCATCTTTAGTGTAAATAGAGTCAATTATTTCATAAGCCAAATGTTGCTTCTTTAACATGCTCTGAGCCTCTTCAATAGGTCTACCCAGCACATCGGGTACTACGGTTGATTTGCCGTGTAGGGTATACACGTCCAGTAGTATCAATGCAACTACAATAATCACTATCGATAGAAGTACCATGAGAGCGATATGGGTCAAAAGTAATCGGACAGAGGTCCGATGCCTCCCTTCCCCACTTTCTTTCTTTTCCGCCATACGTAATTGACCTTTTCCTAATCTGTAGTCAAAGATACAAAGAATAATGTATTGCATACAAAATAGTGAGTGGTGATGCCCATCAATCTTTTACGCTCTGCTTTTGTATTACTATCTTTGTAGTATATCATTCTAATGCCTTGGAAAAGATGAATGAAGACAATGGGTGCGTAGCTGCCCCTCAGTATAAAAGGTGAGAGTATATAACCGGAGTGTCCTATATGAATAATACATATTGTGTGATCATGAGCGGTGGGGTTGGTAGCCGCTTTTGGCCCGTCAGCAGGGAAAGTAAACCCAAGCAGTTTCTTGACTTTTTTGGGTGTGGTAAGACGCTTCTTCAGCGTACTTTCGATCGTTTCGCCCGCTTTATCCCCACTGAGAATATTATTGTGGTGACCAATGATCAATATGCAGATGAAACGCTCAGAGAGTTGCCCCTACTGAACCCCGATAACCTACTATTGGAGCCGGTCAGACGTAATACAGCACCTGCTATTACTTTTGCTGCACTGCATATTGCCTCACGTTGCCCCAATGCAACGATCTTTGTTACGCCCAGCGATCATATGATATTGGATGAAGATCGTTTCGAAGAGTTGGCTCAAAAGGCTCTTATTTTTGCACAACGCAACGACTTCTTAATCACGATAGGGGTAGTCGCTTCCCATCCTGAAACAGGATATGGCTACATACAGTGGAGTGAGGAGACGATAGAGGGCTTCCATAAAGTGAAAGTTTTCACCGAGAAACCCAGTAGGGAGATGGCTGAACTATTCATTAAAAGCGGAGACTTTCTTTGGAATAGTGGCATGTTTGTATGGAATGTGCCTACTATACTCTATGCTGTGCAGTGCCATCTACCGGATGTCTATAATGCCCTTGCTGTAAAGGATGCCCCCTATGGAAAACCGGAAGAGCGTGCTTTCATTGAGGAGCGCTTTGCTTACTCTCCGGGCATCTCAATTGACTACGGGGTAATGGAGAAGGCTAACAATGTACTGGTGCTGCCGGGTGACTTCGGATGGGCAGATCTGGGTACGTGGGGCAGTGTGTATGATTTTGCAGAAAAGGATAGCAAGGGCAATGCAGCACCTGTTACCCACGCAGTTTTCTATGAAGCCGAGGGTAACTTAGTCACGCTCTCTGATGAAAAGCGCATTGCAATTGTACAGGGTATCTCCGACTGTATTATCGCTGAGCACGACAATGTGCTGATGATATGCAAGAAAGACCAAGAGCAGCGCATCAAAACCTTTATGGCTGATAGTGAGTTGCGCTTTGGTACCGAGTATATTTAGCGAGCCTACTAAGCTGTGAAGCATCTGCCCGAGGAGATTCTACAGCAGATTTGGGAGCAACGAGCTTACCGAAAGTTACTGTTTGAGCCTATCAAAGATCGGAGCGGGGTAATGGTTTACCCTGAAGTTTTGCATCCCGGTGTGCGAAATAGGGATGCCGGTCCCGACTTTTTTGCTGCCAAAATGCGTATCGGTAAGTTGATCCATACCGGGAATGTGGAGTTGCATTATGCAGCCTCTGAATGGAAGTTGCATGCACACGATACAGATCCGGCTTACGACAATGTAATCCTCCATGTGGTCGTGGAGGATGATATGCCGATAATGCATCGTACTACAGGCAACCCGCTTCTCACGTGTCGTATGGTTCTACCTGAGGATTGCTCCCTTTTTGAGCAAAACAGAGAAGGGGTTACCCGTTTGGGGAATCTCTTCGAGGATTGGGAAAAGCAAAGTGAAACACTTTATCGGCAACGTCTCTCGGCACAAGTAGACTCGCTTCGGGAAAGACTCCACTCAAAGTTGATCAATGAAGATGAGGGGGCACTCATTAGGTTGATGTTGCTACGCTATCTGGGGGCAAGGGTTAATAACGAAGCTTTTGAACAGATTGCACGTGTATTACCCCTTCGTGTAGTCCGCAAACATACCGACCATCTAGATCAATTAGAGGCTTTATACTTCGGTACCGCCGGGTTGCTTAATCCGGCCCCTGAGGATGAGTATATGAGGCACCTGCAAGAGGAGTGGAATTTCCTTAGAGCTAAGTATGGCTTGATGTGTATTTGTGGAGCGGTGAGGAAGTTTCGCTTACGACCTGTGGCGTTTCCCCATCGTCGTTTGGCACACATGGCAAAGCTTCACTATGAGCATCCCTCTATTGAGCAGCAAATAGCTGCAGTGCAGACGCTTGATGAGGTGCAAAGTATCCTGGCGGTGGCTCCAAGTGAGTATTGGCAGTACCACTATGATTTTGGTAAAGTTACCGATAAACCTCTGGGATCTATAAGTCGGGATACAGCGAATGTAATAATACTCAATGTGGTGCTTCCCTATCTCACTTACCTTTCTATAGTAAATGATTTGGGTCCGGCACGCAAAGAGGCCATTATTGCCATAGCCCGCTCGCTTCCTCCGGAGAAAAATAGTGTAGTAGAGGCCGCCCGTAATGAGGGGCTGCCCATTCGTAATGCTTTGGAGAGTCAGGCTCTACTACAGAAAGCAACGTTGAAATCGGAGTAATTGAAATTTATTCTTTGGCCGTGCTGCGTTACTAAACTAATGCGGTACGGCTCTTCTTTTGGTAAGGGAAAAGACACGTTCATACCTACTCAATAGAGCATTGGAACACCTTTGGGAAAAGGTTCTGATGTTTCATCCCAAAAGTATAGATGTTTCGTTTGAAAGGATTCTGATATTTTAAGTGAAAGATACGGATGTTTTCCGTTGTGTCTTTTGTAAATAGAAAAGAGACAGCCGCCTGCGATTGCAAACGGCTGTCCGAAAAAGTTTATTTATGCTGCTCTTTTGCAGCCGAGCTTTGATGTTTTACTTGATGAATCGATAGCTTGCACCTGCTATGCGTACTACGTACACACCCTCGGTGAGGGAGCTTACGTCAATGCGTTGTGATGTAGTGGCGATCAATTCACGGCCATTGAGGTCATAGATGGCGATCGGGGTATTCAGCTCTACTCCGCTAATGAGGAGCAGAGTACCATTATCAGTAAGGCGAACAGCTATATGGCCAGCCGCTATGGCATCAATACCATTATAGATTACCATACCCACCTTGGTGTCTTTGGTTACCTTGAGGATATAAGTATCCTGATCCTTTGTATTGGCTACGGGTGCGTCATCTACTGTCCAGCTTTCTACTGCGTATTTAGAGTTACCCTTGGTGTAAGTGAATACAACTTCTTTGTCTTTAGCTACAGGCGTTCCACTGGCATAAGCAGCACCATCCACCTTTACGGTAACCTTGTCGGCTACCTCATCGGGGAAGCTATAGGTAACCTTATACATAGTGGCACTCTGCTCTATCACGGCAGAGATTGCTACATTGCCGGCAACAGTGTATTCAACTTCAGCATTTCCTTCGTCATCTACTTCAAGTGTGCCATCAGCTGCTGTATAGGTTTTGTCGCCAATGGTAACAGATTTTACCTTATAACCTTCGTCTGCAAAAACCTTTACATATACTACGTCTTCCTCTTTTACATCATAAGCGCCATCTGTTGCTTCCAAATCGTTGCCATCTGCATCCTTGAGTTGGATAAGACCATTCTTGGGCTGTGTAACGGTGATCTTGTAAGAGGCGAGTGTCTTAGCTTCATATTCAAGGCTAATAGTCATAGTGCCTGCAACTGCTACAAAATCTTTTACGTAGACTCCGCTCTCGTCTTTGTCTGATTCGTTAAGAGGAATACGTTCGGTAGTAGGAGTTCCGTCCTCCTTGTAGGCTACCTTGAACGCAAGCAGATTATAGGATCCGTTCTTTATGCGCGCTCCTAATAATAGTTGAGTGCCAACCGGTACGGTATCTTCATTGTAAAGCTTCTGAAGACCATTGTCTTCTTTCTGATAGACCATTAGTTCAATGTCGCCCTCTTCATACTCTTCTTGGAATAAAATCTGTCCGTCCGTATCGCTCTTTTTCTTTTCGAAGCTTGCAACAACACTTTTTTGTGGTTTCTGTATATCCACAGTTATCTCACCACTTCCGTCTTCTCCCAGAGTTAAATCTTTGGCTAAGTATGTTGTAAAGTCATCTTCAATACAGTAGAGTACACTCTGACTATCGGGAATCGCCTTTACCGTTACTTTGCCGTAGGGGATGTCTATGGTTGTGTCTTTTGTAATGGGGTCACCGATTTGTTTACCATTTGCACTAAGGATAACGGTTCCATTGCCTCCAAACCAGTCGGGAATCGTAACAGCCAACTTAGCCATCTGAACCGGCTCTTCCTTTTTCTTGATGACCAGTGTATTACTATAAAGGATACCTTTATTAGTTGAGTCATAGGAGATGGCGGGGAATAGTGCATTTTCTATAGAAACAAAGACTTTAATTTCCTCTTCGTTTTCGGCAAAAGCTTCATCTTTGAAAGTAGTAACTCCATTCTCAATCGTATAAGCTTCCGTGGGGACAGGCTTTAGCTCTTTATCAGTTGAGCTTCCGAAATACCACACAAACTTAGTTGCTACAGGATCACCCGTGCCAAACTGAGGTGCAATGCTGCTCATGTAGCTGAGGTCTACTTTTCTTCCTTTTACCACTTCGGGAGCCAGGTAGGCACCATACTGCTGGATGTTAAAGGGCGAACCATAGGGCTTTGTGTATGTTACCTCGGGATTCTTTTGAGGAAGTTGTTCGAAGGTCATATAGTTCCCATTCAAATCAACGGCAACCAATTTTTTACTATTGGTAAGTGTGTTGAGATTCTTCCCTTGGAGGATGTTGCTTAAGCCAAGCTCTATAGAAGTGAGGTTAGGCATTCCGCTTTCAGGTGCAATGACCTTGTCAATTTTCTGGTAGACAATTCTCAATTTCTCCAATTTGGGGAAAAGACCCAAGTCAAGAACCTCCCATTGGGCATAAGTGGTCGGTTCCCAAGTGGAGAAGTCTAAAGAGGACTCTATAGATAGCTCTGTCAACTCAGGCATGGAGGTTAGCTGCGCTTTACTACCTAAATTGTTCAGTCTTAGGATTTTTAGCTTAGGACATTTTGAAAAGTCCGTTTTACTATCCTTGAAGTTAGCATTGAACCCGGCATCAAAGGTCTCAAGCTTAGAAGCCATAATCGTACCGATCCCACAAAAGTTTTTTTCTGAATAGCTTGTCCCGATGTAAAGTAAGTGAGTAGCGTCTAACTTAACAATACGAGGCTCATCAGAAACTGACTTAAAAGTATGTTTAATACGAGTTCTTGCTCCTGTGTAAATGGGAGCTTTTGTCTCAATAGGAGAGCCATCCCCCCAGTCAATGATAAGCGGATTCATCTCCTCCGTCTCAACTTCAACACTGAAACTGCTTGCCTTAGGGGCAACGATTAATTCAGCGTACTCAGTGGTGCTAATAGATGGATCCTGAGCTACTAATGCACAGGTAGCTATCAGCATCACGCCGAAAGTAAGTAATAGTCGTCTCATAAATTATTCTGTTATATTATCTTATCCTAATTTTTGTCTAATCCTCTTTTGCTAAAAATACGACGTTCTACGTGAAGTGACGTATCTTTCGCTCTTTACAAGGATATATTTCTCTGCTATCTATTAGCAAATATAGCTTTTTTAATTGAACGTAAGCAGTTAATTTGTGAGAAATACAAAAGTTTTCCGGGGAGAGTGTTGTAGATACTATAAAAGAGGCAGCCGCACGCATTCAGATAAGATGCGGCGGCTGCCTGTAGGTATTAGTTAAGAAGCGTGTAGCTCTACTTCATAAAGCGCAGTCTAACCTGCTCGGTACTTACTATGTAGTTGCCATTAGGTAGGTTACTTACATCAATTTGGTGCCGTTGGGTAGCAATTAGCTCTCGGCCTTGTAAGTCGTAGATACGTACAAAAGCTGCTTCCGGTAGTCCTTTGATCTCAAGTGTATTGCCATTGTCTAAGAGGCATACACTGATCAAATCTGTGGTTACGGTAGCTGCTTCATTGAAGATCTTCACACTCACCTCGCTATCCTTCGTTACATTTAGCACGTAGATGCTTTGGCCCTTAGTGTTTGCTACTTCTTTGCCGTCCAAAACCCAGCTTTCAATGTCCCATTTGTTGTTTCCCTTTGTATAGGTGAATACAACATCTGTACCCTCGTCTACAAGGGCACCGCTTGCGAGATCCTTATTATTCGCCTTTACGGTAATATAGGATGCTATCTGATCGGGGAAGCTATAGGTTACTTTATGCTGCGGTAATGGAATAGCCTGGAATAGGGCACTAATGGTAGTTGGTTCGTTGATAACGATCCCTTCTAATACAGCGACGCCAAATCCATTGCGGGGTAGTTCATCTCCTTGGTATACCTTGCTGCCTATTGTAATAGAGACTACCTCAAAGCCTCCCTCTTTGGGCATAGCTCTTACGGTAATGGCACTACCTACAGCTACTTCAGCGCCATCTTTAAGAAAAGCACCCTCTTGCTCTACCTCAATAGTTCCGTTTTCACACGGCAAAATGGTCAATTTAGCCTTTTGGGGTGCGGGTAAATTGTAGAATAGCTCAATCTTAACAGGGTATTCATCCATAGTCCACTGCTTGACATAGGAGCCGTCCACCAGGTCGTAGTCAGAGATGTAAAGTACATCTGATAATGGGCCGACATCATCACTCCAAGAGATCTTAAAGCTCTTTAGTGTGTAATCTCCCTTGAGTACAGTTGCTTTCAGCTTAAGCTTTGTTTTCTTTTCTACCAAGCTCCCACTTTCAATTACGGTGCCATCTTCTCGGCTTACACTAACTACTATATCACCATTCTCGTAGCTCTTGGTATAGGTTACACTTTGGCCGGTTGGTGCAGGTGCCGTCTTCTTAACGGTAACGGGGAGTGTTGCGAGGTATCCGGTCATCCCAATTCCGGGGAAGAGTGAATTAGTTAGCTTAGCGAATACCTCCATTTCCTCTTTTCCTTCGGGGAAAGCCTTTGCATCGAAAGTGGTTATACCATTAGTGATGGTATAGTTTTCTTCAGGAATAGCGGCTTTAGTATCGGCTCTGAACCATGAAATCTTACTATCGGTAGTCGTATTGGCATAAGGGTCGGGGATCCCCATCAGGCAGCTAAGGTCTATTTGGTTGTCTTTTACCCATTCCTTTTGAATGATGTAGTTTTTTTGATTGACCTTATAGGTGGTGTTGTAGTCGTAATCTTGATAGCTTACAGCCGGATTCTTTACAGGTAGATCATTGAATCCTAAATAATTGCCGCTTACATCAATATCAGTGAGGTCTTTATTAGCGGTAATCGTACTCAGATTCTCTGCTCGCATCAGTTCGTTTTGCTCCAATGAGAGAGAGGTCAATTTAGGCATAGGCTCGCTTGGCAGGATTATCTTGTCTATCTTTTGACTGGTGATACGCAGGTCCGTGAGGCTGGTTAAAGTACTTGCAGATAAATCCAATACAGGGACATTAAGTTGCGCATAGAGCTTGCTTTTCTTGTCGAAGTAAGAGCGTATAGCTATTCTCTTTAGATTGGTTAGTCCGTCCAGCTTGGGCACTATAGAGGTATTCTGAATAGAAAGATACTCTAACTTTGGGCAATGGGTGAAGTCTAATTCTTTGGAGTCGTTTAGCGTAAAGGATGAAAGTCCCATGTCAAACTCTTTTAGCTCAGGCGCAAAGAACTTGCCGATGCCGGATAGGTTTTTACTATTCCAATTAAGTTTAAGAGCCGAAAGATCCGTGGCATCTATTTTTACAATCAATCCGTGTGCAGTAGCTGTGCTGTAAGTATGATTGATGTTTGTGCCGTAATAAGAGGATAAAGTGGCGATAGACTCCGTCTTTCCGTCGCCCCAATCCACGATAATGGGCTTCTTATCGTTGGTCTGTACGGAGCAAGAAAACTCTGTAGAGCCTTCCGCTACAATTAATTCTACATAATTAGTTGTGCTTACGGATACTTCTTGTGCAAAAAGTGTCCCTACACAAAGCGGAATCATGCAGAGCATGAGTAATAGTCGCTTCATAGATTTGCTATTTGGTTATTTTGTTCAACTGTCTTTTTCCTGTATGCGTACTTTAGCGCAATCATTTTTATAAAAAAGTGAGTAGCTTTCTACTAACTGAGACAAATATACTTATTTATTTCTTTCTTATTGCTCATCTATGGAATAAAGCGGTTGATTCACTCCAATGGGCAACCCTAAAGATGAGTGGCAAAAAAAGATCAGAACTTTTCATTCAAAACATCTGAACCTTTTGAATGAAACATCTATACCTTTTAGATGAAACATCAGAACCTTTTTTCAAAGGGCTTTTAGGGGAATGAACGCTATATACTTTCAGCCTTTGAAAAGGGACCCTTTGCGCCATGAATAAGTTGTAGCTACCGGCTGTCGGAGCGCGAAGCGATAAAGTTGGAATGAAAAGGCTAATTTTGCCATACAGATGGGAGAAACAAGACGAAAAAGTATTGCATTGACCACGCCGGTCGAGTGGAAGGGAGTGACATCAAGCAGCTATTTGCGCTATGGAGCACAACTCATGTCGCTGGGCAGCTGCTTTAGTGATACAATGGCACACAAACTGTACAGCTTGGGGTTCTCTATATTAGTCAATCCCTACGGCACACTGTACAATCCTCTCTCCATAGTCCGTGCCTTGGACGATATAGCTTCTCCCGAACGCTTCTATACAGCGGATGATTTGCTATACACAGATGGGCGTTGGGTTAGTCTTATGCATCACTCCTCTTTGAGTGATGTGCGGCAAGAGCTTCTTCTGGATAGACTAAACGATGCCCTGCAAGAGGCGCGTAGCTGCCTCGCTGATGCTCATTGGCTAGTGCTTACATTCGGCTCATCCTACTACTATCAGTGGAAAGAGAGTGGTGCTGTGGTGGCTAACTGTCATCGTATCCCTGCCGATCAATTTATACGTCGCTTGGCTTCTGTGGAGGAGATGTACAATGCGCTTACCCCGGTGCTGGATAAGCTATTGGCTATGAATCCTACACTGCAGGTGCTGCTCTCCATAAGTCCTATACGCTACATGGCTTATGGGGCGGCGGGCAATGCAAGCAGTAAGGCGCGCTTGGTACTCATGAGAGAGCTGTTGGAGGAGCGGTACGGAGTGCGGTTGCTATACTTTCCTGCGTATGAGATTGTATTGGATGAACTACGCGATTACCGCTTTTATGCAGAAGATATGGTGCACCCCTCGGAAGTGGCCATCCAAATACTATTTGAGCGGCTTATGTCGGGTTGGCTTGATCCAAAGGATTATACTGCATTGCAAAAAGCAGAGGCCTTTCAGCGATTGGTACACCATAGACCCAAAGATAAGGCACTGCATCTTGCCCGTATCAATGAGGCGGCAGACAGGCTGAGTAGAGACTATCCGCAGATAGCGGTAGAGCAAATAATGGAAATTTAGAAAGCGGCAGACAGGCGAATATTGAGTTGTCGTCGCGTAAGATAGTTGGGTACGGCAAAGACGTGATTATTGGCGTCCGTAACCCAGTAGTACCCACTTACATTCGCATTGTCAAATAGGTTGAATAGATCTACCGATGCCTCTATGTACTTGAATATATCCCACGAAGAGGCTCGTCTGGCACGCTCGCGATCAAAGAATCGATAGGTGAGCCCCACATCCACACGCATATAGGGTTTCCCTGTGAAAGTGGGTAATTCGAAGCCCTCTGCGGGCTTAAACTGTGGCAAGCCACCGGAAAGAAGTCCTCGTAGGCTGAGGCTAATAGGCTTAAAATTAGGGAAATAGTCGCGAAAGAATAGAGAAAGATTATACGAAGGTGCATTAGGCAGCTTCATATGTCCCACTCCGGGTAAGCTCTGTCGACTGTGAAGCAAAGAGGCTGTAATCCAGGAGTCTACACCCGGCACAAACTCTCCGAATAGCTTCATGTCTACACCGGCTACATACCCATTGGCCGGATTCATTCCCATATAGCGGATTTTTACGTTATCCACTCGGTAGGGGTTCAGATGAAAAAGGTATTTGAAGTAAACCTCCCCGGTGAGCTTAAAGGGACGATCGGCAGCTCGGAAAGAGTAATCCGCACCACTAACAAAGTGTATGGAGCCTTGCGACTTTATTTTGTGGTTGAGTGCTACGTAGTTGTTGCCGTTTTCATCCGGTTCAATGGTGCGTAGCTCCTTGTAATAGGGGGCTTGATAATAGAGTCCGGCAGCTAATCGAACTAATAGATTGGGGGCACGCTTAGGGTGGTAAGAGGCAACGAAGCGGGGACTTACGATCAACTCCTTATTGAAAGACCACCAAGAGGCTCTGAGACCCGGAACCAAATGCCATTGCCCTATTTTAAGCTCGTCTTGTACAAAAAGCGAAGCTCGTAAGGATTGAATGCGTTGGGCTGAGTATAGATTGTAGAGCATCTCAATACGGTCTTCATAATGAGGTTGGTTAAAGCCTGCAGAATCAAGTAGAGTCCACTCGGAAATACGGTCGCTGACCCATTCTCCCCGTATATCTGCACCGGCACGCAGTGTGTGCTGCTCATTGAGAATATAGGTCAGTCGATAGGAGGTAGTCAGCAGGTGCGACTGAAGGGTATTGCGCGCATGCTCCAAATTGCTCCCCGTAGCTAAGGCAGATAGGGACACATCCCCCGGAAGATCCCGATCACTCTCGGATACGTCGCTTTGCAGAAAGTAGCTTCCTTCAATATCATAACGCTCTCGCTCCCTACTTCCGAAGTAAGCTACACTAAGTGTGTGGCGAATGGATTCGTTTTGCGTGTAAGCAGCAGTGAGCGCCCCAAAGGTAGAAAGAAAGTTATCCCGCTCTTGACCATCGAAGTAGATGCGCACCTTCTTCAGATTGCTCATCGTGCCAAAGACGGTTTCGCGCGTTTGAGGAATAAACGTGTAGTCCGTAAGCGAGACATTCGCCAAAAGAGAGAGTTGCCAGCGAGAAGAGATGCGCTGCACCATATAGGTTTGAGCATCGAAATAGATAGGCCTATACTCTCCTTTTGTCTCTAAAGAAGAGAGCATATTGCGCCCATCTTTGAACCTAATGCCCGTTACTTGAGAAAATCCCCCCCGACGAGAGCCTATATATACATTATCCCCTTGTAACCCTACATCTACAGCAGCTTCAAATTGATTGGGACGCTTATATCGTATATCCAAAACGCTCGACATTTTGTCCCCAAACTCAGCGGTAAACCCTCCGGCAGAGAAGTTAACCCGCTCCGTCATATGCGGATGAACAAAGCTCAACCCCTCTTGTTGTGCCGAGCGCACCAGTAAGGGTCGCGCCACCTCCATGCCATTTACGTACACCATGTTCTCATCGTAGCTGCCACCGCGCACGCTATACTGGCTGCTTAGCTCATTGTTTTGCGTGACCCCTGCATAAGTGGCGACCAATGCCTCTACACCGGCTACCGGAGCGGCTGTAATGAGTATGTGCTCCGGCTTGATCTGTTCCATTACATTCTTCTGTTGCGCTGCTGCGGTAACCGTAACGCCTTGCAGCGCAATAGCATCATCTGGGAGTGATACATCTATACGAAGTGAGTCGTGAATACCGTTAGGGAAAGTTTTCGTTACAGTTCGATAGCCGATAGCACTAAAAAGAATGGCTACAGAATCCTTAACCGGTGCCGACGTAAAGCTATAGCGCCCTTGAAGATCAGTAGCTGCGCCTACGGCACGCCCCGATAACTTTACATTGGCAAAGGGGATCGGTGCTCCATCTCTATCCTTAACTATGCCGCGAATACGTACTTGCTGCGCTATACCTCCCAATGGACAACATAGGAGAAACAGCACAGCCAAGAGGAAAATAAGTACCGAACGGCTCTGACTTGTATCCATATCGCAAAAGTAGGTATTTCAGCTCATTCCGGATGCCTAAAAGAGCCTTTATCCTTACCTTTGCAGTGCAATTAATAAGGAAAATGAGATATGAAAAAAAGAATTACTCAATTACTACTTGCCTCCATTCTCCTTCTGCTGCCCACGTTAGCCGTGTATGCAGGCAATGATGAGGGGCATTTACTAACCCTCACCTATGATAAAGCCATGTGCGAGGTATCTGTAGAGGGTTTCCAGCGAGTTTATCAGAGTGGAGACCGTATCAGTGACGGGGCTTATGTATTGCTACTTGTGAAACCATTGGATGGATATGTAATGGATGAGGCCACTTACAACGGCACCCCTATTCATTTTGAGCGCTATTCATTTGATAAAGAGGGCAAAACTCTGTCTGCCTATTTTACCGTGCGTGAGGATGTAAATATTACTATTACGGCACATGCTATCAAATATGCTACGCTATCGTTGAAGTATGATGCAAGTAAAGGTTTGGCAGATGTCTATTTGCAAGACAAGCACTTTAAGGACGGTGATAAGATTCCTAAGAATGTAGAGGTTGTACTTGACCTGATACCCAATGAATCAAGCGAAGTAGAGAGCGTGATTATCAATGAAAGAACGTATCATCCTGAAGATTTTAAGCAGAGTGTAATGTCTCCCGGCTCTATGTATCGTTTGGTATTAGTCGATGGCGATATGAATATAGTGGTGAATTTCAAGGCCAAAGGTGCGTCTGCCACTCTCTTGGAATGGAATGCAAAAGACCCAAAGGCTCCGATACAGCTCTATAATGCTGCGGGAATGAAGCTCTATGAGGGTTGTGCCGATGGCGTTTCCCTTGAAGCATTGCCTCAAGGTGTTTACTTCATCATGCAGTACGGTGCTGTGCACAAGCTAATGCGATAAGTAGCTATTACTTAGCTTACCATTTGAAGAAGGGGTGCCTATGCGCCCCTTTTTCATTAGGAGATGCGTGGAGGGTTGGGGCATTCTTTTAGAGCTGTCCTAACCGAGCGAGTGGGTTATAAAAGTCCTCTTGCTTAAACCTTCTGTGCTCCTAAAGCAAACGTCCGCTCGCCTCGGTGGAGGGGAACGGACGTTTTATTATATTCTCGTCTCTACTTGAGACAACGATGCTTAACGTATGCGCAGTGTCTTCCCTTGGCGGATGGTAGTCTTAGGGGTAATCTTATTGATCTGACACAGCTTCTTCACCGATACTCCGGTCTTTTTAGAGATAGAACTCAGGGTATCTCCCTTGCGTATGCGGTACACTTCCGGCTTATGAGCAGCTTTTTTTGAGGAAGAGGCCTTCGTACGACGAGCCGAAGAGGCATAGCTACCACCGGCCTGAGCAGTTGATCCTCGTTTGAAGGTAAATATATCCCTCAGGGGTGCTCCATTAGCAAAGTCGATAATTTGAGCGGGATTGATATCAATTCCCATAAAGCGAAGCTCAAAGTGTAGGTGCGGTCCCGTGCTTAATCCGGTAGAGCCACCCAACCCAATAGCCTCTCCTGCACGCACAATATCATTTTCGCGTACTAATTGACGGCTCATGTGTCCATAGACGGTCTCTAAACCGTTGGGATGTCGTATAACTACATATTTGCCATATCCTTTATGCTCATAGTCTACGATACGTATTTTCCCATCGAAGGCTGCACGTACGGTATCGCCGGTAGTAAGGCCCATATCCACACCTCTGTGCATACGACGGAAGCGTCTTCTGTAGCCATAATGCGAAGTGAGTCGTATATTGCCGTCCAAAGGCATAACGAACCCATTACAATCGATTTCGTACGTGGCGGGTATCTCTGCAGTAGAGGTCCCGACAAAAGGGTTTACGTAGCGTCCCCAGCTGTTTTCTCCATACAGATCAATAGCCGGAAATTCGAGACTTTCACGTAGAATGGCATCTTCAAGCTCTTGGTTTCGCTTGTTTCTTTTCTCATTAATCTGCTCAAGGATGCTTTTCCCATCTGCCATTAAAGGGGAAAAATTGGATGTCGTGTCAGCCTTATGAGAATGAATTTGTGCCACCGAATGGGGTGGAGATGAGGGGCGACTAGAAGCGAAACCCTCTTGTGGTGCTGACATTGCGCATATGGGCAAGCACAACAGTAAGGTCCCTCCTATTCTTTGGAGTCTTTTCTTCAACATTAGAATCATTCTTTACTCTTTGTTATTCAAGTCGCGGCTTTGAGAAGATTGCCAATATCCTCTCGAAACCTAACCGACTGCTAATGTACATAAATGATTTGAAACCGAATCATGGTGTCTTTAGTAAATTAATATTATTTAAGTGCATGACAATACAAATAGCTCAATACGCATTGAATTTATATACATCTGTGCGAATGTAGTCGAAGTTTGGGATGGTGGTAGCGAATGGGCTCCTCCCTCCCGGTATATTTCTCTCTCTTCGGGATAGCCTTGTCGTATGGCTCGAAGAGGCGTGCAGTGGGTGCAAACTCCGGTAAGCGTAGATATAGGTGTAGAGGCTCCATCCAAAAGATACGGATGTTTTCATCAAAAGGTTCTGATGTTTCAAATGAAAGGTTCTGATGTTTCTGTAGAGAGATCTATACCTTTTTGATAGGACGGTAAAACCACCCGAGAAAAGGGGGGATAATCCTCGACAGCAACCGCAAACAGTTTAGCTTTTCTATAAAAGTACCCAATGACGATACCCGATTAGACATAGCCATTGGGCATATCCTATGCGAAGTCTATAGCAACGAAGACAAGAGCAAAGGATTTAGGGAGCTTAGAGTGCTTTTAGACCAAAAGATACTCGGCAGGTGGAGAGGAAGTGTATCCTATTCCATGATACCTAATCCGTTTGGTGGCGGATTTACCCACGAGACAAGCTACAATCCGACCGAGGTAAACAATTTGCGCTACACCCGATACGTATCAAGTGGCACGCACACGCTCAGTATCGTTATCTACTCGGAAGGGGCAGTGGCGGACATGAACATCAAAGCACCGAACGCATTGATAGAGAATGTCTCTATGAGGGGGTTTTACGATGCAGGCATACAGCAGAGTGTAATCTCCAAGAGTGGGGCGCGTTTCTTTGGCAGTGCAGATAGGTATATAGATGTGGACTACCGCATTTTTCCTCGCGGAGGTGGCGTTAACCCCTATTTGCTTCGGGTCAAGGAGGGCGCACGGATAGACCGCCTTCCGCCGGGAAGCAGACCGGGCAGCACGATTTGTGTACGGAGATCAGTGGAGCGACTACGTGCCGAATGCCTGTGGTACAATATAACTTTCGACTATCAATTCTGATGATTTGATAGAAAGATAGGGATGTTTTTTAGGGAGTAGGCGTTCTAAAAAAAGAATATATACCCAATTCGGGTCAAAGAGGAAAAATAATGCCGGCTATTTCCTACCTTTGTAGGCATAGAAGGAAAGCAAGAAAGATCAGAAGAAAGATGGCATCTTTATTGATTTTAGGAGGAGGAGAGAGTGGAGTTGGTGCTGCTCTTTTGGCACATGCAAAAGGAATTGATTGTGCAGTAAGTGATAGCGGCTCTTTGGCTGCTCCCTATCGGGCTGAGTTGGTTGCTGCCGGTATTCCCTTTGAAGAGGGAGGGCATAGTGAGGCCTTTTTGTCTACAGCCGGAGAGGTAATCAAGAGCCCCGGCGTGCCCCCTACAGCAAAGCCTATACAATACTTGGAAGCACGGCAGGTGCCTATTATCAGTGAAGTGGAATTCGCTTCTCGCTATCTACCTCAAGAGTGTAAGATGATCGCCGTAACGGGAAGTAATGGGAAAACAACCACAGTAAGCTGGATTACCCATTTATTGAAACGCTCCGGCAGACGTGCTGTGGCTTGCGGAAATATAGGATTTTCGTTAGCGCGTGCCGTGTTGGACGGATCAGCCGAATACTATGTGGTCGAATTAAGTAGCTTCCAGTTAGAGGGGATTAAAGATTTTCATCCTTCTGTATCGCTTTTACTTAATGTAACACCGGATCACTTGGATCGCTATCAAGGAAAGATAGAGCTCTATGCAGCCGCTAAGATGCGAATTGCCATGAACCTAACGGCTAAGGATGATTTTATCTATTGGCGTGAGGATGAGTTAACCCCCAAGATGATCCCGGCAGGAGCTGCCTATCAGCGGCATAGCTTTTCGCTAGAGGCCGCACACGAAGGTGCAGCAGCTTATCTTTCGTCTGATGGAAGCACGCTTTGCTTTGCGGCAAATGAAGCACAGTCTGAATTGACCCTCCCAGTAAAGGACTTGGCCTTGCCCGGACGTCACAATATACTGAATGCAATGGCAGTTGGCTTGGCAGCACGTAGCTTAAGCATAGAGCCTGAGGCTATCTTAGATGCTTTATGTCATTTCGAAAATGTACCTCACCGAATGGAGTGGGTGGCTGAGTACAAAGGTGTAGCCTATGTGAATGATAGTAAGGCTACCAATGTGGCAGCCGCCATTTATGCATTAGAGGCTCAGACTCGTCCTGTAGTGCTTATATTAGGGGGTACCGACAAGGGAAACGACTACAACGAGATATTGGATTTGGTGAAGGAGAAGTGTCGCTCGCTCCTCTTTTTGGGGGTGGATAATGCTAAGCTTCGGAAAGCATTTGACGGTGTGCTCCCTTATCAGGAAGCAACCTCTATGCCGGAAGCTATAGCCAAATGTGCCGCAATGGCTCAGAAGGGCGATGTAGTGCTTCTCTCTCCCTGCTGTGCCAGTTTTGACCTATTCCACAACTATGAGGATCGCGGGGATCAATTCCGTAGTGATGTATTAGCAATGACAAAGCGTTGAACGGAGGTATGGAAAAAGAGCAAAGTTATGGTTTTAGGAACCTATTTAGAGGCGATTTAGGGCTCTGGGGTATCTACTTCTTCTTTGTCCTTCTCTCTATTGTGGAGGGCTTCAGTGCTTCCGGGCAGGAAATCTATAAGTCCGGTGACATGATGCCGATCGTGAAGCATATTCTCATTATAATAGGCTCTACCGTAATTGCTATCATCGCTTCGAGGATAAAGTGGAAGTATATAAAGAATATGCACTTTTGGCTTTATGGAATTGCCGTGCTGTTGGCTTTCCTCACCTTATTAATGGGGAAAACAACCAATGGCGCACAGCGTTGGATCAGAATAATGGGAGTCAGTATACAGCCCTCTGAGATACTAAAGCTGGCTATTCTTTTCCTTGGGGCCTATTTTCTGGGCGCACCTATCCGGATGCCCAAGAAACAAGCGTTTTGGTTTTTTATAGTTCTCACGTTAATATCGGTCGCCTTGATCGTTTCGCAAAGCGGCTCTACCTCTGTGCTGATCATACTCTTTGCCTGGACGCTCTGCTTTATATCCCTTCCCCCTCTAAAGCCTTTTTTGCAACTGACCGGCGTGGGTTTGGTCAGTGTGTTACTCCTCGTCCTTATCCTGCCTATGTTGCCCAATAGTATGATAGAGCATATGGGACGCGCCAAGACGTGGATGGCTCGAGTGGAAAAAGATTACGGAGGCTTAACAAAAGAGGAGTACTATGCGCTTTCTCCCAAAGAAAGAGACGACTTGAAGTATCGTATCACAGACGACAATTTACAAAAGAACTATGCCAAGATAGCTATCGCACGAGGCGGCACCTCGCCTATAGGTGTACTGCCCGGTAATAGTAGAGGACGAGATTATCTGCCCGAGTCAAAGAATGACTTTATTTATGCGATTATCATAGAGGAGTGGGGTCCTATTTTAGGTGTATTGGGCGTGCCTATTCTCTACCTCTTCTTCTTTTTCCGAATAGCTGCGTGGGGCAAACGAGCGCTCCTGAAGCAACAGCGGCTGCTCCTATATGGCTTTGGTGTACTATTCACCGCTCAAGCTCTGCTGAATTTGGCAGTTGCATCGGGCTTACTGCCGGTCACCGGACAGACTCTTCCTCTAATTAGTAAGGGGGGCTCCTCTTATATCTCTATGGCTTTTGGATTTGGTTTGATGGTTGGGCTTACTCGTATTATAAAAGAAGAAAATGCCTTGCTGGCCAAGAAGAGAGAAATTGACGAGATGCAAGTGCAACAGCTCAAAACCACTAATCCGGAAGAGAACAATTTAACCCAATTATCCTAAGTTATCATCATGAGTCAGACTACTTTGGAACGAATAATTATATCGGGAGGCGGTACAGGTGGACATATTTTCCCGGCTATATCTATTGCACAAGCTATTCGTGCGCAATATCCCGAGTGTGAGATCCTCTTTGTAGGGGCTGAGGGTAAAATGGAGATGACACGCGTACCTCAAGCCGGATTCAATATTAAAGCCCTTCCGGTACGCGGGCTTGATAGAAAGCACCTATGGCGCAATATCAGTGTTTTGAGGAAGCTGCTCAAGTCACTTAAAATGGCAAAACGGATCATCCTTGACTTTAAGCCTCAAGCGGTAGTAGGTGTGGGCGGATATGCCTCCCTTCCTACGCTGCTTACCGCTCAAAATATGGGTATCCCCACGGTAATACAGGAGCAAAACAGCTTTGCAGGGAAAGCCAATAAGCGATTAGCGGATAGGGCAGCCTATATTGCTGTGGCATATGAGGGCATGGAGCGATTCTTCCCGGCTGATAAAGTACGCCTTACGGGCAACCCCGTTAGACCTGTCATCGAGGAAGGTAAGTTGCCGGAGCGAGAGGAAGCCGCTCGCTTAATGGGAATAGAGGATACATCGCTACCTATCCTCCTGTCAGTGGGAGGAAGCTTGGGTGCCAAAACACTGAACGATAGTATCGCAGCGGGATTAGAGCAGATAGCTGCTGCCGGGGTAGCTTTGATATGGCAAACCGGTAAGGGTTATTATGAAGAAGCAAAGAGCCACTATGAGGCATTGCCCGAGCCTCTTCGTAAAAATATAGTAGTCTTGCCTTTTGTGGAGCATATGGATTGGGCATACGGTGCAGCCGATTTGATGATTTCTCGCTCCGGAGCCTCTACGGTGTCCGAAATAGAGATCCTGGGTATGCCGGCTATCTTGGTGCCCTCTCCCAATGTAGCAGAAGATCATCAAACGCATAATGCTAAAGCGCTCTCTACACGTGGTGCAGCGGTGCTTGTAACAGATGCTGATGCACGGGCAACGCTGGTGAGTGAGGCTTTAAAGCTTATTGGCGATAAAGAGGCTCTCGCCTCCATTTCGGCTGCGGCCAAGGAAATGGCGCTGCGCAACGCTCCTCAGAAAATAGTTAATTTGATAGAAGATGCCATAGCAAAGACTTATGACAATGAATAGCAGTAAGCAGTACACGAGGGTATATTTCATAGGTATCGGAGGTATCGGCATGAGTGCCCTGGCAAGAATATTTCATAAGCAGGGGCTTGACGTATCGGGTTATGACCTAACCCCTTCCCGTATTACGGAAGCACTCCAAGTAGAGGGTATATCAGTTCATTTTGAGGATAGGGGAGAAGAGCTTGCAGGCGAGAACTTTACTCCGGAAGATACAGTGGTTGTCTATACACCGGCGGTACCCGACTCATTGGGAGAGCTGATCTATTTTAGAGAGCATGGCTTCAATGTAATCAAACGCTCTGAGGCATTGGCTTTAGCACTTAGTGGTTACAAGCAGGCAGCAGTGGCAGGTACGCATGGCAAAACTACTACTTCCACAATGCTTGCGCACATTATGCACAACTCTCACAAGGGCTGTTTCGCTGTACTGGGAGGTATCTCTGTCAATACCGGTACCAATGTAATCATAGAGGAAGATGCCGAGTGGGCAGTTACAGAGGCGGATGAATATGACCATAGCTTCCTCAAGCTGAGTCCTCAGATAGCTATTGTGACCTCAATTAGTCCGGATCACTTGGATATATATCACACGGCTGAGGGCTATCACAAAGGTTTTTTAGAGTTTATACAACGAATCGACCATTCGGGAGCGTTAATATATAAGAAGGGTGTTTTAGCACCTTCCGAGTTACCCGAGTGTACCTCCTATAGTTATTGTATAAATAGTGAAGCCGATATATATTCGGATGGAATACGCGTAGAGGATGAGGAGCTGCTCTTTGATTGGCATTTCCCGGCTATGGGGATACATATGGAGCGTGTGATACTGGCTACCCCTATAGAGGTGAATGTGGAGAATGCTACCGCTGCCATGGGGGCGGCTGTACTGGCAGGAGTTACACCCGATGAATTGCGCGCTGCATTGCTCTCCTTTAAGGGTGTAAAACGCCGCTTTGAGGTGATACTTCACGATGATCGCTATGTGCTGATAGATGACTATGCGCATCATCCGGAGGAAATAGCTGCTGCAGCTGCTTCGCTGAAGCGTCTATTCCCCAATGATAGAGTAATGGCTATCTTTCAGCCGCACTTATATACCCGAACGAGGGACTTCTATAAAGGTTTTGCGCACGCCTTAGATGCTTTTGATGAAGTGGTTCTCTTGCCTATTTATCCCGCCCGAGAAGAGCCGATTGAAGGCGTTACCTCACAGCTTATTTACGACGAGTTGACTATTCCGAATAAGTATATGGTGGATAAGGATCGATTAGTAGGATTTATCGGACAGCATGCTTCTCTTCCACGGGTTATAGTTACCGTAGGCGCAGGAAATATAGATCGCTTGGTGATGCCTTTGGCAAAGAAACTTCGTTCAATGTAATCGTTTATGCTCAGACACATCGTTGTTGCCATTGGTGTATCGCTTCTTGCTGCCTACTTCTGCTTCGTAGCATTTGCCTTGCCCCATATAGTGGAGCCTATCAAGTGTCGCGGGGTGCGCTTCTCGGTGGAGGCGCCTGTGGATAGTAAGGTAATTGAGGAAAAGGACTTGGCGCGAGAGATTTATTCGCTTGAATCCAATCCGGTGGGTCACTCCGTAGCGGCCTTTGATTGCTATCGGGTAGAGCGTGAATTGATCAATCGTAATGCCCTCATGGGAGTGAGTAATCTTTACTTTAGTCCGGATGGTACGTTGCATGTAAATGTAAAGCAGCGTAAGCCGTTGGCTCTATTGATGAGTGGAGATGAGCAGTTCTATATCACTTCAAAGCGAGAGGCTATACCGGTGGGGGAAAAGAGGTCGCAAACGCTCCCCATGATTATTTTGTATGGCAGAGTTTCTGTGAAGGATGCTCTGGGGTCCCTCTTTGATATTGTAAAATATATAGAGGCCGACTCTGTACTTTCGGGTATGATAACGGCATTACATGTAGATGCAAAAGGCAACTTAGAGGCGACCGGATCGCAACATGGCATGCGTTTATTCTTCGGCAAGGAGCGGTCGCTTTTCCCACAACAGTGCGATGCGCTCAAAATCTTTATCGCTCACACATTGCCCACTATTGGTGAGGCTCGTATTTTTCGACTATATTTGCATATCCCCAATCAAGTGATTGTGGCACCTTTTGAGCCTATCTTAATGGAAGAAAAAGAAAACGGCTGAGGGCAAGCCGCAAAAGAAGCAGTTTAAGTATTTCTCATGAGTGTAAACCCTGTGTACGTCGTCATAGACCTTGGTTCATCCACTATTCGCGGATTGGCAGCATCCAAGCTGCCGGATGGGTCGGTCTCTCCTATTGCTATTGCCGAGGAACCGGCGGAAGACGATATACGTCATGGAGCTGTCTATAATATAGATCGTGTCTCCGAAAAGATAGCACGTATTGTAAAAGAGCTGGATGAGCGTTTGGAAGAGGAGAATCTGCGTACTACCTCTCTCTATGTAGGTATCTCCACCCCCTCACTGCGAAGCGAAGAGGAGGTAATCAATGCAGAGATTAGCTCTGAGGGAGAGGAGATCACAGATAAGCATCTGGACTATATCCAAAAAAAGATCGATGAGCTACACTATGATCGTCGCACGATCATCACGCTCACCAAACCTTATTATGAGGTGAACGGATCTATTGAAGAGTCTCCCAAGAGCCTAATTGCCTCGGAGTTAGTGGCGCATGTATCTGCAATTACCGTTAAGGAGCGTGTGTATGAGAGTATCCGTGCGGTGGTGGAAGATCGTCTCAAACTAAAGCTTGCCGGCATCTTTGCTTCCCCACTTGCCGAGGCCTCTTTATCTCTTTCCGATACCCAGAAGGAGCTGGGATGTGTATTTGTGGATGTAGGGGGCGGCACCACTTCGATCGTTATTTATTTGGGGGGTGTATTCCGACGGTTGCGCGTATTGCCTTTTGGAGGTAAGAATATAACTTCCGATTTGATGGACATGCAGCTCTCCGAGGAGGATGCAGAAGAAATTAAATTGAACTATGCAGGGGCAACGACCAATGCAGATCGGGAGAAAACATTCGTTATCAACGATATAGATGGAGTATCGGAGCGTACCATACGCATACTGGATGTCAATCGATATGCCTCAGCCCGAATGAAAGAAATCATTGCTAATGTAGTGGCTACGGTGAACCACTCCGGTGTGCTAAACCGTATGGAGGGCGGCTATGTAATGGTAGGTGGAGGGCTGTCACTGGCTCGTACAGAAGATTTGCTTCGTAGCGAGGTGCGTAATTTTAGCAATTATACCCAGCTGCTGCAGTATGCCGATAAGGATAATGCACTGAGTTACGAGAAGGAATACAGAAGTGCCCTGGCGCTTGCTTGGACTGCAGGGGAGAATTGCACCGAAGCGCTTCGCTACACTATAGAGGGGCTTACCGCCAAAGACCCGGCTACTCCCGAGGTGGAAGAGAGAGTCTCACCGCAAGCTGTAGCGCCTGAAGAGCCTCAGAGAGGGGTTAATAGTAGAAAGAAAAAGTCAGCGCGCAAAGAGAATAGTGGGCTCTTCTCTATCGGCAACTTCAGAGATTTTTTCAATCAGTTCTCCTCTACCGAGGATGAACTGGAAGCTTACGATTTAGATGATCAAGATCGAGAAGACGATTTAGACGACTTATGAGTCAGGACAATAAGAATATGCAGGTAGACGAAGGGAGCTCCATCAATCGAGCAGAGGACATAAAGAGTGGGAAAACCCTTGATTTTGATATGCCGCTTGCCACGCGTCGCGTGATTAAGGTTGTGGGGGTCGGCGGAGGAGGTGGCAATGCACTGAACCATCTCTATTCGGAGAGCTTTGATCAGATCTCCTATTTGTTGCTTAATACCGATGGTCAGGACTTGGAAAAGTCGCCCATACCCAATAAGCTTCTATTGGGACCTCATGTTACTAAAGGCTTAGGCGCCGGAGATGATGCCAATAAAGCTATGCGGGCCGCAGAAGAGAGTCGCGAAGAGATACGGGAAGCACTCTCGGACGGACAAACCGAAATCGTCTTTATTACAGCGGGAATAGGAGGCGGTACCGGTACCGGTGCTACCCCTGTAGTGGCACGTATCGCAAAGCAGGAGTTGGGGCTACTCACCGTAGCTATTGTTACTATTCCTTTCCTTCGTGAGGGACGCAACAAAATAGTAAAAGCAATCAATGCCGTCGAAGAGCTTCGCAAAGAGGTAGATGCAACCTTAGTGATCAATAACCAAAAAATATTAGAGCTGTATCCCGAAGAGAGCTACACGCGCTCCCTCTTTTTAGCCGATCAGACGCTTGCCAATGCCGTGAGGAGTGTCTCCGACTTGATCTATCGCAACGGGGTGATCAATGTGGATGCCAATGATGTGATTAAGATCCTTAAAGATGGGGGTGTGGCTATTATATCGACCGGTATCGGAGAGGGTGAAAACAGAGTAAAAGATGCTATTGATCAAGCAATTAATTCACCTCTGCTCAATGGGAATGATGTTTATCGTGCCAGTCGCCTTTTGGTATTCCATTACGAGAGTAGTACTAGCCCCCTAATGAACAACGAAATGGAGCCGTTAGATGGACTTGCCCTCTCTATGGAGCGTAACTTCGATTCAATTACCGGTCATGGAGTGGACGATTCGTTAGGGGAAAAGATCAAGATCACCATCCTCGCTTCCGGCTTCAACTTCGCTACCACTAAAAGTGATATAACTACTTTTGATGTGGATGCCGTAACCAAGAAGGAAATAGCAGAGCGAGAAGAGAAGGATAATGAGCTGCTTCGCCTTTACTACGAAGATAATGATACTTATCTCTCCGGCTCTATGGCGCAAGCACGCCCCTTCATTCTGGAGGATGACGAATTAGACAACGAAGAGATCATTCGTATCCTTGATGCTGAACCGGCAGCCAAAAGAGACCATTCTCGCTTGGAGCGACTTTGCTCTCAGTTAAGGCCCAACAGTAGGCGTGTAGTGGAGGATGAAGATATATTCAGTCGTACTAAGGAGCCTACCGACAAAGCGCCTCGCGAAAACGAAACAGGAGGAAATACGATCAATTTCTTCTAAAAGATCCATTCGCATCAGTGTGGGAGGGGTGGTGAGCCATAAGCTCATTACCCCTTTTCTCTTTTGCTCGCTTGCTGATCGTCCCTCATTTGTTAAAAAGGTGCACCGGCAGGCTACCGGCTGCAAAGCCCTGTAGCCCCTCTTTATCAATAGTAAGAAAGGAGCTCTTTATTTACGCACTAAGTATAGGGTAGTGCCGGTTATCGTCTTGCGAGGTTAATGTATCATAAAGGGTATAGTGTATCCCGCTGAACCATGATCGGTATCTTGCACTCAATATATCCCTACCTTTCAAATGAAACATCAGAACCTTTCATTTAAAAGATCAGAACCTTTCATTTAAAAGATCAGAACCTTTCAACCAAAACATCTGTACCTTTTTTCTAATTCAAAATATCCATTGTGTGCGATGATGTGCGCTATCTCAGCAGTGCACACTTACATTATACTGTTTCCCCCGATTAGTTTGTACATTTGGGGTCTAAGACGTCGTGTGCTATGACGAATAGCGACTATACAGATTTACGTAATAAGACCATATTTGACTTCTGCACGGATGAGGATGTTTTAGATGATTTAGTGGGCATTACAGATAAGGAAGAGTATTTACATTCTTTATCATATAGTGAGGCTGCACGTTGGTTAAACCTTCTATACTTTGCTGAGTACTCCGGCAATAAGGAGCTTGAAAAAGCTGTCAGAGAGGAGTTCAAAGAAGAGATTAGACGCTTATTTAACGAATAAAGCTATTCAATTACATTGCATTACCCAGAATGGAGTGTTTCATTCGTTATTTGACATTCTTTTCCTATTTAGTTTGTACATTTGGGGTCTAAGACGCTCTGTGTTATGAAGAGTAAAGACTATACAGATTTACGTAATAAGACCATATTTAACTTCTGCACGGATGAGGAACTGGTAAGAGGTGGTTTCGGACACGTAGTGGAAGATAAGGAAGAGCTTATTCGATATGCAAAAAAGCACCCTGAGACAAACGCTTGGCTCAGACAAACGCTTGGCTCTACATTCAAATAGCCGTTGAGGTTCTGCACGACGATAAGCTCATAGACGCTATCGAGAGGGACTTCTCCGATGTAACCATCCCTCGCTACGAATAGTTTTGGCTATGCACTGATCTTCTGTGCTATCGGGTAGTTCGGCACGCTGCCGGTCATTGGGTGGGTCTGTTTTGGTATTGTGTGGTTCATTGGGGCGGACTTTTTGCTTCACCCTCATAGAAGAATAGGGAAAATAGGCAGATTTTTATTACATTTACACATAAATGAGCAAGTTATGTTGGGCGCAATAATTGGAGATATATTGGGTTCTCGGTTTGAGTTTGCCAATACCCACCGAACAGACTTTGAATTGTTTGCAGATGGCTGCAACTATACAGATGATACTATTTGTACGATAGCTGTAGCTGATGCGTTGCTGGGCAGAGGTGATTTTGCCGCATCTTTGCAGGCGTGGTGCAGACGTTATCCCCATCCTAAGGGAGCCTATGGCGGTCGCTTTCATCAGTGGATCTATACGAATCCACCGGTTCCCTATCGGAGCTTTGGCAATGGCAGCGCAATGCGTGTTTCCCCTTGCGGTTGGCTTCCTGCCCGTGAGGAGGTTTTGTCGCAAGCAAGAGCCAGTGCTGCGTGTACGCACAACCATCCCGAGGGTATAAAGGGGGCTGAGGCTACTGCTGAGGCTATCTATATGCTCCGCAATGGAATGACCAAGAAAGAGCTGGCCGGTCATATAGAAGCAAACTATCACTATGACTTGTCCTTAGATGTAGACGATATACGCGCGAACAACCACTTTGACGCGACTTGCCAAGTGACCGTTCCGCAGGCTTTCGCTTGCTTCTTAGCGGGAAGTGACTTTGAAGAGGTCATTCGCCTTGCTATCTCTATCGGTGGAGATAGTGACACCATTGGGGCTATCGCCGGGAGTTTGGCGGAGGCTTACTATGGCGTACCACAAGCGATTGAAGAAAAGGCGTGGCGCTTCCTCCCAGCGGAGATGCAAGCGGTTATTACTGCCTTTAGAAGCAGATACGCTATAACGAAAGACGAATTGATTAAGCAGTGCCGATACTATAAAGGCGAGGAAGAGAATCCGTTTGAAGGAGGCTCTATTGAGGCGCTTTGGTGGAGTGGAGAGAAGATGCTAGCTGATAATGTATCTCGCGATGAGCGTTTCTTCCAAAGGCTGGAAAGAACATTCCAAGATGCTTTAGCGTCCGGAGACTGCAGTGGAGTGCTTGTTGATAGTTCCATTCCGCTTGAAAAGAGGGTTATCCTATTCTATTTAGACCTTTGGTACAGCAAACACTTCCCATACGATGATTTTGACGTAATCGATCAATATTTTCGCACTCGGTGAAGTTAGGTAGGTCAATATCCCAATCGGTTAGCGTACACTGTAGTCGTTGGTTGTGTGGGGCGGTTAAATGATTACCTTTGCGGTGCAACTCCTTCGGGAGGAGCCGTTGGCTGGGCAACGTTAGAAAACTCTTAGGTGTGATTTCCTAAAGTAATTGGAGGAGCGTATTCGCTCGCAGACGATGGTCACACGCCCTGCAAGCGGGGCATTAAAAACACTTGTTATAGGGAGTGAGTTATCCTCGCTCCCTATTATTTTATGGGTTCTCCTCTCGGTGTGATAGGTGCTATTTAGGGAAGAAATAGTATTTTTGCACAGAAATAGAAGAAGTGAGCAATACAATGAACGAACCTAATTACGAAAAGAACCTGTTGGAGCGCTTCGAAGAGAGCTTCCGCGCTGCCTTTGCGCGCCCGGTTTTTCGGGATTATACGAGCGGTGAAGAGGCTACTTACGGACTTACGGGCTATCGGATTATGCAGTTACACGAGCAATTCCGTGCCAACGGTATAGAGGAGGGTGATAAAATCGCGCTTGCCGGTGCCGATTCGCTCCGCTGGTGTACCGCGTTTATGGCCATTATTACCTACGGCGCGGTAGCTGTTCCCCTGATGCCCAACTTTCCGGCGGAAGATATGGCGCATCTCATTAATCATAGTGAGGCAAAGGCACTTTTTGCCGATAAAGTGCGTCGCGGCATGCTGAGCAATTATCCGCTCGAAGACGTTCGTTTGCGCTTCAATTTGGAGGATCTCTCCCTGCGGGAGGGCGATAGTGAGGTGTGGCGCGTGGCAAACGAGCTGCCGACGGACTTTACCGCCGAAGATATCCGCTTTTCGCGGCGCAGCAACGACGAACTGATGCTGCTCAATTACACGTCCGGGACCAGCGGAATGAGCAAAGGCGTTATGCTGACCGGCGCGAACCTATCGGGCAATGTGGTCTATGCGGTGGAAGATCGGAAAATGTTCCGTAGTGACGATCGGCTGCTCTGCTTCCTTCCACTGGCACACACGTATAGCTGTTCCTTCAATTTGCTTTCTCCCGTGGCGAGTAGCGAATTAGTGGTTATTTTGGGGCAGATGCCCACGCCGCGCGTGTTGGCAAAGGCATTCCAAGATGTTAAGCCCAATCTCATCCTCACGGTACCGCTAATTATCGAAAAGATATATAAGTTAGCGTTGCAACCTAAGCTGGCAAAGCGCTATATGCGCGTGCTGATGGCCATACCTATAGTGAAAAACGTGGTATATGCCAATATACGCAAGCGGTTAAGTGACTTCTTTGGCGGCGAGTTCCGCGAAGTAGTTGCCGGTGGAGCTGCTCTGGCGCCCGAAATCGATACCTTTTTCCATCGAATCGGATTCCCGCTCACCGTTGGCTACGGTATGACCGAGTGCGGGCCGCTTATCTGTTATTCGCCGTGCCGTATCCGTAAACCGCATTCGTGCGGCAGGCCGCTCCCCAAAATGCAGGTACGTATAGTGGCGGAACGGAAAAACGAAATCGAAGTGCGTGGCTTGAATGTGTGCCAAGGTTACTACAAACAGCCCGAAGCGACCAAAGAGCTCTTTACGGAGGACGGCTGGATGCGCACCGGTGATTTGGGGTATCTCGATAAGCAGAATAATCTCTTCATCGTGGGGCGCAGTAAGAATATGATTCTTTCCGCGAGCGGAGAAAATATCTATCCCGAAGAGATTGAAAGTAAGGTTGCTTCGTTGCCCTATATAGAGGATTGCCTTGTGGTGCAACGTAAGAGCGGATTGGTGGCATTAATCGTGCTGAACGAAGCTGCCTATCAGGCAGATGGGCTCAATCAGGAGCAGGCGCGGCAGCGGCTTAGCGATGAACGCACTGCGTTGAACCATCGCTTGCCCGCATACGCACCCATCAGCGCCTTTGTCTTCAGGGATGAACCCTTCGAAAAGACGCCCAAACAGAGCATTAAGCGCTATTTGTACGAATAAGTGCTTAGCGTGCTTTAAGATGCTTTTCCAGAAGCGTTTGCGCCAGCGACACGGTGCGTTCGCACGGAATCTTTAATTCGCCTTTGAGCTGCTTGCAGCACTTTTCGCCCAAAGTGGCCTCGAATTCGGCTTCCAGAGCTGCCGCTTCGGGGCTATCGGGCCCCAAAATCTGCTTGGCGGAATAGAGCGCGCCGCACAAACCTCCCGGCGCTTTGCCACCCCCCTTATCACCGTACTGAAGGGCGATTGCTTCGTCGCTAATACCGGTAACGCCTTGCGCTGCTTTCATAATGCTCTGCGCGCAATTTAACTTGTAGGGTGCTTGGTGAAAGTATGCCAATGCATCGGACAATTGTGCCTTATTTTCCTTATTCATCATATGGTTGTGTCCTATTCTGTGCACAAAAGTAGTCAATTTGTTAGCGATAGAGCGCAGTAACACATTATATATGGTGTGGGTGAAAGCGCGTAGGACAAAAAGATAGATAGCAAAGGGCTGGGTGCTTCGGTAATAATACCGTAACTTTGTAAGCGGATATGCTTTGGACAAAAAGGCATTCCAAACGAAAAAACAGCGTAACGATGGCTAAAGAGGGTGCATTAGGCAGATTGGCGAAGGATACCGCGTGGTATGGCTTATCCACCATACTGGGGCGGCTGATTAATTGGCTTTTGGTGCCGTTCTATGTGCGCGTGCTCGCCACTACCGGAGAATACGGCGTAGTGACCAATCTGTACGCCTGGACGGCGCTTCTGTTGGTCATTCTTACCTACGGAATGGAAACCGGCTTCCTGAGATTTGCCAACAAAGCGGAGGAAGATTCGCGCAAAGTGTACTATTCCTCTATGCAACTGCTCGCCATTACCAGTACGCTTTTTGTCGTTCTGGCGGCTGTTCTTAGGCGTGATTTGGCGCATTGGATGGGAATTGGGACGCAATATGCATCGCTCGTTATTATGCTCGCTTTCATTGTGGCATCGGATGCATTTATGTCTATTCCGTATGCTTATTTACGGTTCCGTAAGCGCGCAGTGCGTTTTGCCGTCATAAAGCTATCGTTTGTGGTGGTTAATGTGCTGCTGAACCTCTTTTTCCTGCTGCTTTGCCCCTATATATACCGCACGGCTCCCGAAGCGATTAGTTGGTGCTACCGGCCCGATTGGAGCGTGGAGTACATATTTGTATCCAACCTGATAGCCAATGCAGTGGTTTTTGCGCTACTCATCCCTACGATGTGCGAGGCTGGACGCGGTAATGGCGGCGGTTGGCAGCTTATGAAACGCATGCTCGGATATTCGCTTCCGCTCCTTTTGCTCGGCATTGCCGGCATATTTAACCAAATGGCGGATAAAATCCTCTTTCCGTTGCTTTATCACGATCCGAATGAAGCAATGAACCAACTCGGGATTTACGGCGCCTGTTTTAAGATAGCAGTAGTGATGATGCTCTTTACGCAAGCATTTCGCTATGCCTTTGAGCCGTTTTTCTTTGAAAAGGGTAGTGGTGCCGATGAGGAACAAACGCGCAAGGATAACCTCGCTTCCGTGATGCATTACTTCTGGATCTTTATGCTCTGGATATTCCTCGCAGTAGTGGCGGCAATGCCGATACTGAAGCATATCGTGGTGAGCGATTATTACCCAGGGCTTAAGGTGGTGCCCTTAGTGATGTGGGGCGAAATGATGATTGGAATTGCGCTGAACCTCTCTACTTGGTACAAACTTACGGACCGAACGCTGTGGGGTGCAATCATATCCCTGCTCGGATGTTTAATAGGGGTAGTGATCATTGTGCTGGGCGTGCCGCGCTACGGCTTTATGGCTTGCGCCTGGGCAGTAGCCTTGAGTAACACGCTTATGGTGCTGATTAGCTACCTCTTAGGGCAAAAGTACTATCCTGTTACGTACAACATAAAGGGCGGATTACTCTATTTGCTCTTTGCTGCAGTACTATACGGCGCATTAATCCTCTCGGATCGTTATGCGGCGGTCTTGGGGGTAGCGCATTGGGTGATGAATATATTGGTGGTACTGCTCTTCGGTTTTGTTGCTTTCTATAGGGAAGCTCCGTTGAGGCATGCGCTGCAAAGAATAAAACAAAAAGTAAATAAGTATGGCAGAAGAAACAAGTAAACGTAAGGAAGCTCCTGTACATGCCTCCACTACTGAAGAGGAGGATGTGGCGGATCAGCTGATTCTTGCCGATGAACCATTGACGGGTAGTGAGCAACCCACTGCAGCGAACGAAGCAGTGCGCTGGAAGAAGTGGAAGGAGTATTTCTCTCGCCTGTTGGATTTTAGGCGGGATAAGGAGGACGAGCTGGCCGTATTGGATTCCATTCGTGAAGATGTGGTATTCCGCGGCACTAAGCTGTGGATACTGATCTGCGCTATGTTTGTTGCCTCACTCGGGCTGAATGTGAATAGCACGGCGGTAATTATCGGTGCGATGCTTATTTCACCGCTGATGGGTCCTATTATCGGCTTTGGTACCGCCTTAGGTATAGCCGACTTTGAGCTTTTGAAGCGTTCGTTGCGCAATTTGGGTCTGACTACACTATTCAGTATTCTAACGGCTACCATATATTTCCTTCTTTCTCCTATTTCGGAAGCGGGAAGTGAGCTGCTGGGACGCACGCATCCGACTATCTTTGATGTACTGATAGCCTTTTTTGGCGGTGCCGCCGGTATGATTGCCGTAAGTACCAAAAATAAGGGACAGGTGCTTCCGGGCGTGGCTATTGCTACGGCTTTGATGCCGCCACTCTGTACTGCCGGCTATAGTTTGGCTAATGGGGAGTGGGCGTACTTAGCCGGTGCGCTTTATCTATACCTAATCAATTCCATCTTTATCGCCTTTGCCACCTACTTAGTGGCACGCTTCTTACGCTTTCCCAAGAAGTCGTTTCTCGATGCCAAGCGGGGTATGCGCGTACGTCGTTGGATTGCAATGGTTGCCGTAGTTACCATTATCCCAAGTATTTACCTAACGACTCTGATTATTCGCGAAAGCTTTACGCAAAGCCGGGCAAACAGCTTTGTAGCAAATGTGTTTGATCTGCCGGAGAATCAGGTGCTGAAGCACGAACTGACTAGTGTCGATGGGGTACAAACGCTCAAAGTATGGGTAATAGGACAGCCGCTTACGCAGCACACACTTGACTCAATTCGTGAATTGATGCCTAACTACCAGCTCCGCAACATGCATTTGGTAGTAAATCAGGGTGTGAGTGGCGGTGAAACGGATATACAGGCGCTGAGTAGCGTACTACTCAAAGATGTATATGCCAATAGCGAAGTGATCATCGAGCGCCAAAGCCGTACCATCGATTCGCTCAAACAACAGCTCGCTTCCTATAACGATTTTGGCAAATTAGAGCTCGATTTGGTGAACGAAATGAAGGTGGCATTCCCATTTGTGCGTGATGCCTATATAGGTTCTCTCACACGTTTGGCCGAAGGAGCTGATTCTGTGGTGCGCGTTACGCTTCTGCCCAAGGATAACCATACGCTCACACGGGACGAAGCAATGCGAATTAAACAGTGGATCACCGTCCGCACGAAACAGGACAGTGTGTCCATTATAGCAGGAAAATAATAACATAATACGAACAACAACCTTTAGAATAGAGTATGAAAATAAAGTATCTTCTGTGTAGCTTGCTACTTATGGTAGCCGCTCAAACTGCACGTGCCGATAAAGGTATGTGGATCTTGAACGAGCTGAATCAGCAGAACATCGATCGGATGCGTGAACTGGGGTTCAATATGTCCGTGGATGATCTCTACAATTTGGATAAGCCGTCACTTGCGCGTGCCGTTGTAATCTTTGGCGGTGGGTGTACCGGTATTACGGTGTCTGACCAAGGGCTTATCTTCACCAACCACCATTGTGGTTACGGATCTATCCAAAGCCAGAGTACTGTAAATCACGACTATTTGAAGGATGGCTTCTATAGTGCCACCTTGCAGGACGAACTACCCATCCCCGGCCTCTCTGTACGCTACTTGAAGCGTATCGACGATGTAACGGATGAAGTAATGAAGGCAGTAGCCGGTGTAACGAACGAATCGGAGCGCATCAATATAATCAGTGTGCAGAGCGAAAAGATCGCAGCCCGTTATGGCAACGATAGTCACGTCCAGGCTGAGGTAATTCCCTTCTATGCCGGCAATAAGTACTATGCTGTTGTGTACAACGTATTCAACGACGTACGTATGGTAATGGCGCCTCCCTCCTCTGTAGGTAAGTTTGGCGGCGATACGGATAACTGGATGTGGACACGTCATACCGGCGACTTCAGTGTATTCCGTGTATATGCCGATGCCAACAACAATCCTGCCGATTACAGTGTCAATAATCGTCCCTACAAGCCGGTATCCTTCGCTAAGGTATCGCTTGCCGGATATCGTGAGGGCGACTATGCGATGACCATCGGCTTCCCCGGTTCTACGGAGCGTTATCTTCCGTCGTGGGGGATTGAGGATATGGTCAATAATGAGCATAATCCCCGTATTGAAGTACGTGGCATCAAGCAGCGCATATGGCGCGAAGCTATGAATGCCGACCAGGCAACCCGTATTAAGTACGACTCCAAGTACGCTCAGAGCAGTAACTACTGGAAGAATGCCATCGGTATGAACCGCGGTATCAAGAATCTGGACGTAATTGCCCGTAAGCAGGCTGAAGAAGCAGCCTTTACCGCTTGGATAAACAAAACCGGACAGCAGAACCTATACGGCAATATATTGCCCGAACTGCAAAAGAACTATGCCGCTTCCGCTGAGAATACACGTGCGCTCTACTATCTGTTTGAAGCGCTTTGGGGCGGAACCGAACTGCCGCGTATTGCATCAATGGTAAGTCATCTTGGTAGAAATCTCTCTCCGGAGGAAGCAAAAGAGGCCGAAAAGGCTCTCCGTGAAACCTATAAGGACTATATGCCTTCATTAGACCAAAAGGTGCTTCCCGAGATGCTTAAAGTGGTGCGTGCCAACGTACCGGCTCAGTATTTGCCCGACATCTTTACCACCATCGACAAAAAGTTCAAAGGCAATTACGAACGCTATGCGGAATACGTATTCAAAAAGAGTGTAGTTCCTTATGAAGATAAGCTATTTGCCACCCTTGCCTTGCCTGAAGCAAAGCGCAATAAGGTGATGAAGAAGGATCCCGCCGGCGAGCTTATGGCGAGCGTGATAACAGCTATTCAGAACGTTCAGGAAAGTTCCAGTGAAAATTACCTCAATATCGAAAAGGGTAACCGCGAGTACTTCGCTGCACGTCGTGTAATGGATCCCGAGCGCCTTATGCCGAGCGATGCAAACTTTACGATGCGTATGAGCTATGGCTCTATAAAGGGCTACCAGCCTAAGGATGGTGCTTGGTACAACTACTACACCACCGAAAAGGGTGTATTCGAAAAACAGGATCCCACGAGCCACGAATTTGCCGTACAACCCGAAATATTGGATCTGCTCCGCAGTAAAAACTTTGGTCAGTATGGCGAAAACGGACAGTTGCATCTCTGCTTCCTTTCGGATAACGATATTACCGGCGGTAACTCAGGTAGTCCCGTATTCAATGGCAATGGAGAGCTAATCGGACTAGCTTTCGATGGTAACTGGGAAGCTATGAGCGGTGACATTGAATTCGAACCCGATTTGCAGCGCACAATCAGTGTAGATATCCGCTACGTGCTCTTCATGATCGATAAGTGGGCTAAGGGCGACCGTCTGATCAAAGAGCTCACCTTGGTAGATACGCCTGTACAGAAGCCGTGCTGCAAGAAGGAGGCCGCTGCTGAGAAGTCTTGCTGCAAGAAGGAAGCCGCTAAGGCTTGCCCCAAAGAGGCAGCTGCTGAGAAGTCCTGCTGCAAGAAGGAGGCCGCTAAGGCTTGCCCCAAGAAGGCTTGCGATAAAAAGCAGATGACCCGTAAGGCGGCTTAATACCGCAGCGCAGTAATAAGCTTTCTCTACAGAGAGCTGCAGGGTGCCGGGCGGCATGCTGCAGCTCTTTTTTTTATAAGTGTAACCACCCCTTACCCCATGTTCCAAAAAGCACCCTTAGGGAGCATCTATTTTGGGTCCATTTCTTTCTTTTCTGTTAAAAAGGAACATTTGAAACCACATTTTTGGGGCAAGTATATCGATTTTGCTATAAATTATAGCTACATTTGTGAGCAAAAGGAGAAGTACTCAAAAAATGCTCTCCTCAAGTGATGCAATATATATACGAAACAGCTTAATAGTTTATGAAGAAAAGACTCATCATGCTACTGCTTATGGCCATACTCCCCTTGGGCGTATCGGCACAAAAAGTAGCGCTCAAGACAAATTTGACGCATTGGGCCTCCGTTACGCCTAACTTGGCTCTTGAGGTCGCTTTAGGAAAGCGGGTTACCTTAGACCTTTATGGTGCGTACAACAGCTTTGACATAGTGAAGAACCGCAAGTGGCACCATTGGATTGCTCAGCCGGAAGTGCGTATTTGGACCTGCGAATCGTTCAACGGCCTCTTCTTTGGGGTGCACGCACAGGGCGGTGCTTTCAACTTCGCACGTGTCAATCTGCCGCAATTGGCTTGGACCGGTGAAGAAAAGTTCATCCCCGAGCTAAAGGATAAAAAGGGAGATGACGGTCTGCTCTTGGAGTCCGGTAGACGTTACGAGGGCTACTATGCAGGAGCCGGTATCAGTGTGGGCTATCAGTGGATGATCGGCACGCACTGGAATATAGAGTTGAGCGTAGGTGGAGGATACAACCACATTTGGTTTAAGAAGTTTGGCGGTAACCCCTGTGATGCGCAGATCCCTACAGATCCCAAAACGGCTCATTACGTAGGCCCGACCAAGTTTACGCTCTCCATCGCTTATTTCTTTAAGTAGTAGAGCCTTTGTTCCCCAAAAACATTAACAGAGAGAATCATTCAAAAGCAATGAAAATAAAGAATATACTCATGGCCGTTGCCCTGCTTCTGTCCGCCACTTCCTTTGCTATGGCACAGAAGGCAACGCCCACGGCACAATCCAAAAAGCAAAATGTGGCTGTTAACGCTCCCTTAAGAGCTACCTACAACGGCGTAGAGCTGATTAGGCAAAAAGATGCCACCGGTAAGGACAAAGAGCTCTTGGTTAGGGTACAGGTAGATGTCTCTAAGCTGAATATACAATCGACCGAAGCTCTCGCAGTTGCCCCCTACTTAGCTTCAAAGGACGATCCCTCCAAGCGGGTGGATCTGAAGGAGTTGATTGTGGCAGGTAATAATCGAGCTTTGGCTATTAAGCGGGGTATTGCGCTCGGTAATGCACCCAAAAGCTTTTCAGACGGCAGCGAGCTGGTGAAGTACAGCAAGTTGGCGCACAAGGTGATTACCCTGCAACGCACTATTCCCTTCGAAGAGTGGATGAAAATGAGCGACCTCTATGTACGTGAGCAGACCCTCGGTTGTGCTACCTGCTATAATTCTCGTTATGGCGATGGCGTTTTACTGGGCTCACTTCGTGCAGAACCCTATGTACCCAACTTTAAGCCCGAATACATCAAGCCTGAAGTAGAAGAGGTCAAGTGTCGTGCCGATAAAATCGAAACGCACTTCAATTACAAGGTGGCCAGACATGAGCTACTGCGCAACTTCGGCAACAACGCCAAGGAATTTGAGCGCGTCGACAAGTTTATGCACTCCTTTAGCGAGGATAAAAATATCCAGATGAGCGACTATGTAATCGACGGATATGCTTCACCGGAAGGTAACTTCAATAGCAATATAGCTTTGTCGCAACGTCGTGCCAACTCGTTTGCCGAATATATGCAATCTAAGTACGGCATCTCTCGCAGCAAAATGCGTATCAATTGGTACGGAGAAGACTGGAACGGACTCCGCGCAGCAGTAGAAAAGAGCAACTTGGCTAATAAGGATCAGATTATCAGCATTATCGATACATACAGCAGCGATGTACAGCGTAAGGCGCAGCTCAAAGCACTGGAGGGCGGAAAGACCTACAGCTACCTGCTCAAAGAGATTTATCCGCCTCTTCGTCGCAACGAAATGACGGTGGGCTATACGGTCCGGGCATTTGAGTTGGAAGAAGCTCTGGTTATTTATCGCACGAAGCCTGCACAGCTCAGTATCGAAGAGTTCTTCCGTGTAGCTAACACCTTTAATAAGGGTAGCGAAGAATTCTTGGAAGTATTCCTCACGGCGCATAAGTACTTCCCCAACGATGCTGTAGCCAATCTCAATGCCGCTGCCGCATACCTCAATAGCGACATGCCGAGCGCAAGTCAGGATGCCCTGAAGCAGGTAGAAGCTATGCTGCAGAAAGCACCGAAGGATGCTGTCGAGACGCTCAATAATAAGGCGATAGCGCTCTTCTATAAAGGGGATGTAGCCGGTGCAAAAGCACTCTTTACTGCCGCTATGAAGAGGGGCAGTAAGTCGGCAGCCTTCAACTTGGAAGAGTTGGAGAAGCGCGAAGCTTCGCTCTAATCGTCTGAAAAGGCCTTTACGCTCCCTCCCTGTGAGGGCAAAGGCATAAGGCGCATTAATACTTAAATAGGAGCCTCCCGATACCTATGGGTTATCGGGAGGCTCTTTTTGCATTTCTCGGGGAAAGTGAGCCCATGCCCGGGTGAGACTGTTGCAAAAGTCAACAGTATCACAATCTTGCGAGCAAGATTGTCCGGACTTTGCAAAAAGGATGAAGCGCAAGGCACTGAGGGTGAGGTCGGAAGGGAGCATACCTCCGTATGTGACCAAAGCCGAATCCCGAAAGCAACACAGCGATTCGCCTTTATGCAACAGTCTCCGGGGAGCCTTCCCACAAAAAAAGTTCTGATGCTTTTCCAAAAAGTTTCTGATGTTTGCGCTAAAAGGTTCTGATCTTTCACTTGAAAGATCAGAACCTTTTAGGGAGATACTGATCGCGCTTTTTCTCAGCTCTGCGCTTGCCGTTGCGCATAGACGCTGCGAAAAGCCTGCCACTGCTTAAAGGCTCTTTTGACGAGGTCTCAACTCTTATTGCTATCTTTGCAGGCACTTGGTGCTGTTGCCTCTGTAGTTCAACGGATAGAACGTCGGTTTCCTAAACCGTAGATAAGGGTTCGATTCCCTTCGGAGGTACACTTTCAGAGGGCTGCATGATCCTCCCGTGTAGCGGACTTGAAAGGAAATGTTGCGTAAGTGGGTCAAGATGTTTATTTTTCGTTAATGCTCTTTCGGATGTATTTCCCGTCCCACAAAGCGATGCAAAAGAATAAAAATGTCAAATTTAGCTCGATGGTTGCTCTCTTTTGACCCGAAATTATAATTTTTGCATTTCGTGTAGGATTTTGTTGGCTATTTCTAAATATGTTACTACCTTTGTAGCTGTAATAAGTATGAATAAAGGGATTGTTATATAATGTTGAAGCGTAACTGCTATCATAATATATTGAAACTCAGTGCTTTGCTAATAGCATGTGGAGCTGTTGTGGGGTTCTTAGGCGGATGCAAGGAGAAGGACCCTGCAGAGAATCTCTCTCTCCGCGTTAAGCTTTCGCCGGCTCATGCGCAGCGTGCTTTGGCTGCTCCGGCCGAGGGTACGTCGCTTACCATCGATCAGTACTCCTCCGTGCTACTGAGATTTTGGAACGAGGAGGGTACCGAAGCGGTTTGGCCCTTTAGTATGACGTTTGAGCAGGGCACCGCTGATATGGATAAGCTTACTAGTGCCACCGGTTTGGCTATTGATGTATCGCCAAAGGCAAAGAAGATCACAGCGGATTGTAATTTTAAGGATGCTCCCTCCAACGAGATATACAGCTATCAGGGTAAGACACTAAAAGAGTTGCCCTATCGTGCTGGCTTGACTACGATTGATCGTAGCGAGAGTTACTTTCAGGCCAACGGTTGCAATGCGCTACTTGCGCCCAAGCCCGCTGTGGCACGTATTGAGGTATTTGGCTCTTTGGTGCCTGTAAAGAATGCAAAGGGTAAAACGGATTACTCCGATATAAAGATTACCGGCATCTATGTGAATAATTTCATTAAGGATGCCAACGCAGCCACGCGTCTGAAGCGCACGCCCAACGACTACGACAAACCGAGTGGCGTGTGGAAAGATCATCCGGAGGCTATGCACAACTTAGAGGCAGGGCTGGGAGCTGCTATCGAGGCAGAGGCCGGCAAGCCGAAGACGAAGTGCGATACCTATTACCTATTCCCCGATAAAGCAGCGACACCTACGGAAATCGATCATGTGATTGTACGGCTTAGCTATAAGCTAAAGGGGGTGCAGAAGGATAATCGCTTCCTTACCATTGCTAAGTATAAGGATCCCCACGGCACAAACCTCAAGACCTTTGCGGCAGGTTATGTGTATAAATTGAATTTGAGCAGCCTTGGGGAGCTGTTTGTAACCCCCGAGGAGGGCGATGTGGTGGATCCGACCGACGATCGGCCGGAAGAGACCCATAAAGAGATTACAGGGAATGTGGACGTAGCACCCTGGGATGATGAAAATATTGATATAGAGCTATAGCCCCCTCTTGTGCGGTGCCGATATGCCCCTTATGTGGCCGGCGAATCGCACGTGGCACTATGCTCCGGTAACCCGGGGAGTATTTGAGAGGAGTCTATAGAGAATGGAATAATAAGGTAAAATAGTTTTAGTACAACATAGAGCATTAAAGTATGAAATTTGTAAAGATGGCAGCCATCGCCACGATGGCACTCACGCTCTTCGCCTCCTGCAACAAGAAGGATGAGCCCAAAAAGGATATATCTTCCATTTGCATTCGGCTGAACGAGACTGCGCTGCGCGCATTCGAAGATCCGATTGAGGACGGTACGCTTAGTAAGGTTACTGATAATGTGAAGGTGATCATCAACGACGGTAAGCAAACATTCACCCTTGGTCCGGCTGATATCGAAGCCGCAAAATCGACCACCGGTTGGAGAAAAGCTATCAAGGTGGTTCCCACCAAGGTGGCTGTTATCGCTAATGGTGACACAAAAGATAAGAACATCAACACGTTCCAAGGGTTGGGAGGATTCACAGATCCTGAATGGGACGAAAACCCCATTAACAAAAAAGGAACGTTTGACACCAAAATACCTCTCTATGGAGAAACAACCACTATTACCAAGGGTAAGGATGGAGAAGTGATTACGTTTACCGCTAATGTTGAGGTTAAACCTGCTTTGGCACGTCTTGAAATAGCCGGTGAGATTAAGGGCCAACCTAACTCCCTGGGTGAAAATGCATACTCGAGTATATCGGTGGAAGAAGTGTACATCAATAACTATCGGACTATAGGCGGCAAAACGGGTCGTACGTACATTAAGGCGAATCAAGATCTGAACGGATTCGAATCAGCCGTAGATCCCCTAATGATGGATGTAATTGATAGTGAGTATCATCGTTTTTTTTGTCAGAAGAAGCTCGTTGCCGGCTATCAGCTCTTCCCTGAAACACCGGAAGAACTCGTGGCAGATCCACTACCCAAGGACTTCTATAACCACGTAATCCTGAAGGTGAAAGTTTCCTATGGAGAACAAAAGGGAGGACGTATAAATCGGTCTGCATACTCAGAAACAGGTTATGTGACCATCAGATCCTTTATGACGGCAGCGACCGGTGACCTGAAAGGGTTCCAGGCAGGTACCATCTATAAGCTCGACCTCGCTGACCTGAGCAAGTATTTCAAAACGGACGAAAACTTAGATCCTGAAAACCCTGTTACTCCGGATCCCGAACCTGACAAAAAGGCGCTTATCGTAACGGTTAAAGCCCTTCCATGGACGGCTAAGAACATTAAGCCCGACATCATCGCAAATTAAATCAGGCTTATGCACTGAAACGGAATTTCCCCTACGAGAGGAGGCGAGCCGCCACACGGCGCTTCGCCTCCCTCCGGGGCTTCCCCTAATTTTGCTTCCTAATAGCTACCTATCCACAAGGACAAAACGTAAGAAGCTACCCATTTGCACAAAAACGGAAAATAAAACAGCATCCTACAGCAATTTGGACGAATTTAGGCACCACCTTTTGGCTTTTAGCAGCAAGATGAATAAGACGGCAAGTGATCACGTTAGCAGTATGAACAAATTTTTCAAGATGGCAGCTATCGCCTCCGTCGCAATTGCGCTCTTCGCTTCCTGTAGTACGGATAAAAAAGAGCCTGTGGATGTGCATGTGAATGTTATGACCATATGCATAAGTAGAACGGAGCTAACACGAGCGTTTGCAGATCCCATTCCCGATGGAACGGTGCCTCAATTTGACAGTGTAACCGTTTCCATCAAACAAGGTAGAGATGCCCTAAGATTCACTTTGAAAGATGCTGCCCTTCAAAGAGCGCTCACCCCGGCCGGTTACAGAGTGCCCGTAACAGATCCCGTAACGGAAGTAACCCTCACCGCAAACGGGAGTGCTCGCCGTAATGTAACGCAATTTCAGGGCTCTACTGTTCCCTTGGCAGCAACCGCTACCGGCACAGATATTGTGGCCACAGTCAATCCGAAGGACAGCGAAAAAGTAACCTATAGCGTAAATCTTTCCCCTAAGCCTATAATGGCTCGTTTGGAAGTATTCGGAAAGATAGAGGCATTAAATCCTGCTTGGGAATACTTCGAAATAGAGGAGGTATATGTGAATAATTACCTAATAAATTATGAGGGTACGCGTCGTAACTATACCCCGGGGAATGGGAAGAACAATTTTGCTACTAAACCCCGCATTAATGGTAAAATGCGTGATATAGTTCCTCGCGACGTGGATTCTCAGACAGCTTTCCAAAATGGAACAAAGGTGATTGCCTATCATCTTTTCCCGCTTACCGAAAAAGAACGCGCCGCTGCCACTCCTTTGCTCTATTTCGATCACCTCATCCTGAAAATAAAGGCTGTCCCGGCCGATCCCTCCCAGAAGGCAAAAGAGGGATACCTCACCATTCATAGCTTCTACGAAAACACCAAGGGCGACCTTAAGGGCTTTGAGGCGGGTAAAATATATAAGTTCGACCTTGCCACGTTGAGCGATATGTTTAATGTTGCCAATGCCAACGATCTTCCTATTACGAAGGCTCCCGAATCCGGAAGTCCGCACAGTATGTCGCTGAGAACTAAGTCAATTACGTGGACGCCGATTAACGCCACACCGAGCCTCAATGAGAAATAAGTAAGAGCGCAACATGCTATACTATTAGCGGAAGCCGAAAGATAATATTACCAAGAAAAGCGATGCAAGGCGTTTAAACCCACCCCTTACCGCAAATAACAAACAACAAGTACCAGCGAAAACAACAAATATACGTTTATGAAAGTAGCGGCAAAATACCTTATCCTCACGGCAGTGGCACTTCTCACCGCTTCGTGCAGTAGCTTCTTTGACGATTTGAGTAAGTGCGTAACCCCTAAGTTGCACTTCGTGTACTATGCCGACGGAACGGATAACGTACTGAAGGATCATATCCAAAGCGGACGTCTATATGTATACGACGAATCCGGCAAGCTTCATTATATCAAACCCTTAGGCGCTGCCGAACTGCGCGACGGTATGGAGCTGAAAGACATACACTCAGGCAAATGGACGCTGGTTGCCTGGGGAAATATCAATAGCGCGACGGATGTGAAAGCACCCGAATCTATTTCCGCGGGTTCCGTAACGGCATTGCCCGATAAGGAGGGCATCTACCGCACGTCCGATTCGCTTTATTATGCCGAGTACGTGCTCGATTTTTCCAAACTGAAAAGCGCCGATGTGGAAGTTCCCTTCTCCTCGGCACACGTAAGCTTAGATGTAGTGGTAAAGGGCTTTGATGCCGTTTACCCCGACCAAAAGCTCCAACTCAAGGCAGCACCTGCCGGTACTCATTATTCCATTGCCGGCTACAAGGGCGGTATCCCGTTCCCCACCGAGCTGAAGCCCTATCTACCTAAATTCAGTCACTCCGCTTCCGATGATATGTATCGGGCGCGATTTGATCTGCTGCGTATTGATAACGAAGCCGGCTTTACGCTGTCGCTCCTCAATGCGGACGATGCTGCGGCAGCGCCGTACCTATCTATATCCCTGCCCGATTATGTGGCAGAGCACAAAATACCCCTTAAGGGGCGCCACGAGGTGGAAATCCCCGTGCTGATCACCTTCGAAAAGGAGTTGGTGGTAATTGTCACCCCCTTCGTATGGGGATCCATCCACATCAAGCCGGATGTAATCGCTCAATAACCTATAGAAGCGCTATAAGTACAGCAATGAATTATCCTATGGGGATCAAAGCCATACGAAAACGTTTGAAATAGACCTTTCCCCTCTCGCCGCTCCGAGCACTCGGGAGAATATTAGTGGGAGGATATTAGAGAGAAACTGATAATAGAGAATTGATAATAACGTAAAATAAATTTTAGTGTAACAAAAAGTATTAAACGTATGAAGTTTGTTAAGATGGCAGCTGCAGCCTTAGCAGCAATCGCTCTTCTTGCTTCTTGCAAGGATGACAAGTCAGACCTGGACAAGAATGTGTCCAAAATGAACATTCGTGTAGATCTCTCTGCACTTCGTAGTATGGAAGCTCCTGTGCCCGATGGTACAGCAGTAACCTTTGAAAGCCTCAAGGTGATCGTTAACGACGGTGAAGTAGTAAAAGTGCTGAAAGCTGCAGAAATTCAAGAAGCTGCAAGCACAGAAGGTCACACTTTCGCTGTGCTGAGCAAACCGACTAAGGTAGTTGTGGAAGCTAATGGCTATGTAGCTGATCCCGAGATCACTACCCTTCAGGGTGTAGCTACTGTACCCGCTGACTATGATCCTGCAACCGGTGCAGATGCTCAGAAAGCTATCTTTGCTAAGAAGATCGCTCTTATTGGCTCTACCACAACAATTGGAGGTCCGACAACCCCTGCCGGTAGCAAAGATAAGATTTATACCGCTACCGTTAAGCCTACACCTGATGTAGCTCGTATAGAAGTAGCCGGTAAGATCGTGGGTCAGAAAAATGCTGATACCAATCTGAATGCTTTCAAGAACATCGATGTAGAAGCTGTTTATGTAAATAACTACCTCATGAAGAAGGCTGATGAAGAGCGCTATTTCACTCCTTCAGACGGTAATACCGCCTTTGCAGGCACTCCTGCACTCAAGGCTGAAATGAATGATGCAATCGCAGCCGGCATGAAGGCTAACTTCGAAGCAAAGAAAGTGGCTGCTGCTTATCAGATCTTCCCCACAAAGGCTAGTGAAACAGAATTTGATCACATCATTCTCAAGGTAAAGGTTCAGTATGACCTTGGTGTGGTAAAGAATCGTACACAAGAGTATGAAGAGGGTTATGTAACTATCGTTAAGTACAAGGACGACGCAGCTGCACTGACAGGCTTTGCTGCCGGTAAGATCTACAAGCTCGACCTTGCTTCTTTGAACGAACACTTCAAGACCGATAAGGATGGTAACCCCGATACCCCGGTTACTCCGGACCCTGAACACGATGGTGCCAACAAGTTGACCGTAAAGGTTCAAACCTTCACATGGGAAGCTGTAAACATCACGCCTGACGGATTCAAGAAGTAATTCATATTAACCTAATACCGTGTGATCGGCAGAGCCTCGCGCTCTGCCGGTCGATCGGTTACCTTAATGAACCTCACGGATACGATGGCACGGTTTGGTAGGCACGAAAAGCACGCTACTGCGCACATCTCCGGAGAAAAATAAAAACGATCAGATAGTACTAACGAACAAACTTATGCAACGGCTCACTCGAATTCTGTTTTTTACTTTATCGGTGCTGCTTCTGGCTACTTCTTGTCAACCCTTTTTCGACGACCTAAGCAAGTGTAAGACCCCTCGTTTGCAGTTCTCTTATACAGCAAATGGTACCGAAAACGTGCTGGGGCAATATATCGAGTCGGGCGAGTTGTTTATTTACGACGAGAGTGGTCGTCTCTACCACGCACAGAAGCTCTATTCCCTGGATTTGAGGGATGGACTTACTTTAAGCAATATACACAGTGGTAAGTGGCGTATCGTTGCTTGGGGCAATGTGGCGTCGCATACCCGCCTTACGGATGCCCAAACGCCTCTCAAGGAGGCCGAGCTCTATACGCTTCCCGATGAGAAGGGAGTTTACCGCACCACTGATTCACTCTATTATGCCGATGTAATGCTGGATGTGCCTGCACTTCCCGAAGGAGGTGTATTTGTAGTGCCTTTTGCCGCTGCACACATTAGCTTAGATGTCGTAGTTGAAGGCTTCGACAAAGTATTCGGCACGGAAAACAAGGATGCTGCGCCCTGCCTTACAATTCGTCCGGCAGGTACGCACTATCGCTTTACCGATCATTTGGAGACGGGCGCTCCACTATATATTCCACAGCCCGATGTGCTCAAGCCCTTTGAGCCGACTACCGTACACGATGCAAGCAGTGATCGATATAGAGCACGCTTCGACTTGCTCCGCTTTGAGGAGATTGCCGATGCGTCACTCCTACTCACCCATACCGCTGAGCCTAATGCCGAGCCGCTTGTCGCGCTTCCTCTTATGCAGTATGCCGCAGAGAAGGCCATACCTGTAAAGGGGGTAAATGAGGTCAATATACCCATTTTGATTAAGCTTGATAATGAGGGCGGCAAGCTCGCCCTTACCATTGAGCCCTTCGAGTGGGGTAGTATAAATATCCGACCGGATGGATTCAAGAAATAGATGCCGACGGGTCGGTTACAGCATCAGTAGAAAAAGATAGATTATTCACTTTCGATAAATACGCTACAGTATAGAATTATCATGAAGAACCTTACCAGAAAAACTTCACTTCTTATAGCGGCTTGGGTAGCCCTCTGTATGCCGCTCTTACTCAGCGGCTGTATGGGTGAGCGCAACCACCTGCGCCGTGGAGGTAAAGATGGAGAGATTACGCTTATACTCCGTGCGCCTGCTATGGATGTAGACAACAACATGCGTCAGATGTCTGCACATCAGGAGAGTGCGGTGAAGAGCCTGAAGATACTTGTTTTCAAAACTAAGGATGCCGGAGCTACGCTTTCCGATCAGGAAGAGAAGTATGCGTATGAGGCTAAGATATCCAGTGTAACGCCACAGGATGGCGGTAAGTACTACAAGGTAGTGGCTCGGCTGAAGGGCGACGACAATACTACGCCCTACCGTTTGGTGCTGATTGCCAATCACAGCTTCGATGCCGATGCGCTTGCCGAGGGTATGAGCAAAAAGGAGGTTTTTGCTGCTTCGGGGTTGAAGGAAGCGTTTACCGAAAAGTGGGATACCAACGATGCCGCGGCTACTATACCCATGTGGGGTGAGAGTGATGCCAAGGTAATCACCGAAGGGGTGACTTTCTCCGACTGCTTCGATCAGACCGGTGAGGGAAAGACCAAGATACATTTGATTCGTTCACTGGCGCGTGTGGATGTGGGCATTAGCTTCAATGCCGATGCCGCTTCAGAGGAGACTACCCCCACCACCGATGTACCCCTTACTTTAGAGTCGGTACGCGTCTATCGCTATGCGACCTCTTTCCTTGTACCCGGTACACAGACCAATACCTACTACAGCGACAATGGAGTGCGTAAGCCTAAGCCTGTACTCCCCGACGGAGTGGCTATGGCAGATGACACCAAGTGCCTCTCTTTCACGGCGATCAATGATCGCACCAGCGTGCGCGATATTTATATCCCCGAGCGACTTAAGGGCAGCGACAAGAGTAATCGCCCCTGCTTGGTGATAGGCGGTAAGTACAACGGAGCTGCGAAGGCTACCTACTACCGCTTAGACTTTATCAAAACCCCCAAGGAGGGGCATCCTAAAGATACCGCCGAGGCGCTCGATATACTGCGTAACCACCGCTACCGCTTCAATATCACTAAGGTAAGCGGCCCCGGCTACGATACGCCCGAGGAGGCACTCAGCGGAGAGCCCGTAAATATCTACTTCGATGTAGTAGTATGGGATGAAGCTAAAGTGGGCGAAGTGCGCTACGATGGACAGTACTACCTCGCTGTGAATAAGGACAAGTTCGAATTCGGCAGAAGCGAGTCTGATGAACCCTTTACCATACGCACCAACTGGGAAGGAGGCTATAAGTTTGTGGATGCCGAGGGTAACGAACTGCCCAAAACTAAGGAGCAAGCCGTGGCAAAGGGCATGTGGTACTACCTGTCCGATCCCAAGGATCCTGCCTTTGTAAAGGATCAGGATTGCGACGAGCGGGTGTACGTACTTGAAAACGCTACCGGTGTCGCTCGTTCCTCTGCCGATAATACCATCTACGTACAGGCAGGGCGCATCAAGTGGCCGCTCAAAATCAACCAATCCAATAAAATAGCCGTCTATATCCGGCTCTACGAGCAAGTGGATGGGCAGCGTATACCTACCAATCTGGTAGAAATGACAAAGGGCGAAACCAAAACAGTTGAAGTTGAGTACACGCCCAGAGCTAACTTAGAGCGACGTGAAACCGATGCGGGGTCACAATTCATATGGACTCGTAAGGACGATGGCTCCGTTCGCGGAAAGGCTGTTTATGAAATTACGGCCGATGAAACTCGCATTGATGAAGATACGTTTAATCATATTGCGGTTTCACGCTTCATAGCCGACTTGGAAGGAATGGTTGCCAGTGCAGACCTAACTGTTACACTGAACGTATATAACGCCATTCCCTATAGATTTGGAGATTTGACTTTTAACATGCTCAAATCTACTGAAAATGGCTACGTGTTGGACAACAGAGAGCAAAAATTCTACATCAAAGCAAATGCTCCCTATCAGCTGATTATTGACTCTATACAAACGAGTCCGGAAAATACACAGGATTTCCAAGATAAAGTGGTAAGGGGTTGGGATGCAAATTCCAATAAACTAGTGCGTGAAAGTGTGGGACACCTTTCCGGAGATCCTATTAGGTTTACTCCCTACGACTATACATTCGGGGAAGACGGTATTAATCCCGGAGATGTAACTATTGCGAAAATTTCTTTCAAAATTGTATCTACAGATCCACAAAAGAAATTTGACACAAAGCAATTTAATATTCTCCTCGCTTCTAGTATTATTCAGCCTACGGCTAACTGCTACATTATCAAGAGGAGGGCTGAACTACCCATTTTGATTCCGGTTTCGGAGCAGATTAATAAAGCTGCTGAGTGGTATGATCAGTTTGAAACTGTTATGGAGGCAACCGTAAAGCAACGTGCGGATGCTCCTTCAGGGGATGACAATGGATTTGCTTCCGGCGTATACCAAAAATATTTAGATGACGGAGCTTCAAGGTTGGAGCGGTTGGAAGCGTCTGATGATAATTGGGAAATCGCCTGTCTTTGGTCTACTATCGACCATACCGGAGCGGGACCCGGATTAACATTCAAGAAGGTTCAGATTGATGGCTTCGGACAAAGAAACTTTATGTCTGTGGCCGTAGATCCCAATTCTGATGACATAGGGAGTGCTGTGCTCGTGGTGAAACGTCCGGGCAATGACGGTGAAATCTTATGGAGTTGGCATATTTGGGTAGTGGATAACTATCCTTGGGAACCGTTGCGTAGCGGATTAGCATCACCGTTGCCCTTTATGAACAGGAACTTGGGAGCACGTTATCAGAGAGCGGACAGAGATCCGAGTTATGACCCCAACCAAGCCGGTATGTACTATCAGTTTGGCCGCAAGGATCCGTTCCATCCTTACGATAAGGTTAAGGGTAAAGGTGTTAAGTTGTACCAGAATACAAGACTGCTTTATACCAACCCAACATTAGGAAAATCAAAGCCAATTTCGCGTTTGCCCCAACACAACCTGCAGATTCTCTTTGATATGACTGTCGCAAAATCTTTCTGGCGTATGAAGGACTTTGTGCGAGATCCTTCCGGTATGGGCTACCGTGCAGGAACATTCTCTAATTCGATGGAGTGGGGTCCTTGGGAGTTTCGTAACGAGGCCGGTAATACGGCTTGGCAAGGAACAACTGCTGTAACCACCTATATGGAAACATCGCGTCGGATATGCACGAATACCACTATTAAAACGCCTTTTGACCCCTCTCCTTACGGATGGAAGGTGCCTGCCATTGGGCGCGAATCCAATTATGCGAAGTCACGCGGCTTCTATCCTGCGGCTTCCGGTTGCTTCCCAAAAGGGAATATCGAAGCTCTTGAATGGGTCTCTAACACTAATAGATATTCTGCGTACTCCGTATCCACCCGTATTAACGTGAGGGATATTAATCCCGGAATTCAATATGATTATAGTACAAGTGGAATGGACTATAATATGTTGCAGGGTGCGAATCCCTCGGCGGCCATTCCGGTGCGTTGCCGTGTGAATGAAAATGAGTTGGATTACAAGGCATTTACAGAGGAAGGCTTCTTTCAACGTCGCTAAGGTGCGGAGCGAGGTAGCCGTGCAGCGTATGCCGGCACTCGGGTAATACCCTATTAAAAAGATTTGCGCCCCTGTGTGGCAGTTAGTTGCCACGCAAGGGCGCAATACTTTATATACACTGTTTATTGGGCAAAGCCCTGGTGCGGGTAGCTCTTACTCCGCTTGCCCATAGCGGTAGTGGTAGTCGATGCCCATGAGTGCCCCCACAAAGGCCATTACCTCGCCAAAGGCCCCGAGTACGGAGCCGTCAATCTCTCCCTGAGGAGACACTATAAAGGCGGCTATGAGTAGCCCTATACCGCAGAGCGTGAGCAGGTAAGCCAGCAGAAGCTGGCACCATGCCATGCGCTTCATAGCGAGGCGTACTCCTTAGCGGCATCGAAGCAGGGGCATGCTTTGAGCCACTCGTCGGGACTTATCTTGCCGTCGCCGTTTCGGTCGGGGCTGAGATCGCGGTGCCCCACAATAGAGGCATACGCAAAGCGTAGATGCAGCGTGCGCAGCAAACGGATGAGCGCCCTCTTCTGCGAAGCGGTGCGCGTGTCGGTGGGTATGCCTGCCGGAGAGAGTCCTCCTTCGTAGCACACACCTATGGAGCAGCCGTTGTACCCCTTTACATGTGCGCCTTTCATGCTTAGCGGCCGCAGGGTCACTATTTCTCCGTTGCGCCTTACGTAGTAGTGATAGCCGGCCTGTCGGTAGCCGCGCTTGATATGGTCGCTCTCTAAGAGCCAGGCGGGATAGCTCATATTACTTCGTGTGGCTGAGCAGTGGACCACTATGTATCGTACACTTTCGGGATTCATATTCTCATTCACATTATACAAAGGTTGGATTCATGTACGGATACCCCCTCATTGCGAGGGAGTATCACAGAGTGGGCGTGCCGATTAATTGCCACCGCCCGGGTTAGAGGTCGGATCGCCCTCTTGGCTGTTTCCGCCTGTAGCCGGGTCGCCTGTAGCCGGATTCTTAGCTAAGCTATTCCGCTGCGCATCGTATAGCATGTAGGAGGTGCGCTTCGCTGCCTGCTTGATCTGCTTGCCCGGTACATAGATGGTGCGGGGTACTTGGAGCATGGTGCGGTTGAAGTCGTCCGCTTTCTCACACGCTTTACTCCTTGCGCTCAAGCGAAAGCGACCCAAGTCACCTAAGTCTACGATACGTCCGGCGGCGAGCTGCCGTGCCATTACGTCGCTTAAGGTATCTAATACGCTCTTTACATCACCGCTCGATATAGCGGAGATCTTCTCTACCAATGCGATAGTCTCTTCGAGTGCACATACATTCTGCTTGGTAGCTAAGGCGTAGGAGAGCATCTTTTCCTCGCCTTTGAGTTTTGCTTTGCGGGTTACAATTTTGTAGGTTAATGCCATAATACAAATATTAATTCTATTCATTCAACTTGTTTTTTTTGTTCCTTGGAGCTTGGCGCCTTCTTATTTCTCACAAGCAACGATGCAAAGGTAGTATGCCGTGCACCGCCCGTTTGTGCTAAAGTGAAGTAAGCTGTACTGAAGTGTATCGCAAAGCACCCTATTGTATCGTCCATAGGGCAGGGCAAAGTGCGCTGTGCGCTACTCGTCGCTATCCCTTTAATGCGGTGTAACCTGCTCTGTATGAGTGGATAGTGTGCCGGTCGACTGCCTCGTGAGGCTTAGAAAAAGGGGGCTTGTCGCGCTTCGCTACCAATGAAAAAAGCATTATCTTTGCCTACGGAGTCCCATAAGAAAATAGATATTGTGGAAAGGCGCACGCGCTCTTTCGCCAGGGTCTCCGTACAGCGTTGCTCCGGTGAGATAAGTAGGAGGCAGACGCAAGTTGTATTGTTAATTTATTGTATTACAGACGTTATGAATGAATCCTCACGGTCCTCCGGGCGGACCTCATCGGCTTCGCAGAGAATGCTGCCCGAGTTTGACTTCCGTATGTATCGCGTAAAGGAGTTGGCGATGCTCTATTTCCCCTCCGTAGTGAATGCAACACGCTCCCTATCGGCCCTTATACGGCGCGATCCGTTGCTTCTCGGTGAGCTGGAGCGCATAGGGTACCGACAGGGTATTCGCTATCTGAGTCCCGAGATGGTGCGCATTATCGTTATGTACTTAGGTACTCCGCACGAATTTCTCGCCATTATGCAGCCGGAGGATTAAGCCCGCTGCATACGTAGTACCCATCACTTATTACTATGCGTAGGCGTGTGTAAAGTGGTGGGTACTCCGTAAGAGCCTTTTTACTCGGCGTTAGGCCACAAAGAGGCGCACTAAGAGGTAGCCGCCCAGCGTAAGCCATATAAAGAGTGCCAAGGCAAGGAGGAAAGGCTTCGCCCCGGCCGCCTTGAACTTAGCAAAAGTAGCATCCATACCGAGTGCAACCATAGCCATAGTAAGCGCAAAGTCGTCGATCTGCTTGATAGTATGTGTAATGGAAGCATAGGCATCGCCTATTCCCCACGATTGAGCCACTTGGGTAAAGAGGGTATTGACAAAGATAAGCGCCAGAAACCAGATGGCAAACCAAGGAATGGGGATTCGCTGCTTGGCACCGCCCGCTTCACTTTTGCTTCTGCCCGTAAAGAGCCCTACGACCACAAGGAAGGGCGCAAGGAGCACCACGCGCAGCATCTTCGTAATGGTAGCCGTAGCCGCTATTTCGGCACCCATGGCCCCTCCGGCACCGGCTACATGGGCCACCTCGTGTACCGTACTACCGGTATAGATAGCCATTTGATGAGGCGTAAGCTCCAGAATACCCGTACTATAGACCAGCGGATAGAGAAACATGCTCAGCGTACCAAAGAGTACTACCGTAGCTACAGCCACCACGGTTCTCTCCGGCTTGGCTTTAATTACGGACTCAGTGCCCAATACGGCAGCCGCTCCGCAGATAGCACTCCCCGAAGCCACCAAGAGGGATGTTTGTCGATCCAATTTGAGCAGACGCCCCAAGCCTATACCCAGTAGTGCCGTTACGGTCACAATGGTGACGTCGATAAGGAAAGCCGCCCAACCGGCTTCTACAAAGTTGGTGATGGAGAGACGGAAGGCGTAGAAGACAATGGCTAAGCGCAGAATACGCTTGGCGCAGAACTTAAGCCCGGATTCCCATTCAGCAGGGAAGCTACTCCGCAAGGTATTCGCATAGATCATCCCCATCAGTACGCCTATGATAAGCGGTGAGAGCCGCAGCGTTTCACTAAAGAGAGGCATTTTCCCAATCAGTAGAGCAGCACAAGAAAAGAAGGCTACATAAAGCACTCCCTGTAGGAGTGTCTGTCGTTCGAAGTGTGGCATATAAGGTTTAAATAAAGTTTTGTTGCGGTTTATCCGTGATCGGGTGGCTGTCTCCTACTTTTGCGCTCATATAGCTCCGGACTTCTGCCCAAGGGGTGTAGGGGCTCTATGCCTACTGCTTGCCCACTCTACACACCCCACTCGCTACATATCCATAGGGGCATTTGCTCCGGTGGAAACGGCACGGCAAAAACAGATCCGCCGCCCGTGTCGCTTATTTCGTTATTGTTTCGTCATTGTATTGATCTTTTCTGCCGTCTCTTTTATCGCTTTATTGATTCGTTTGCCCTGTGCCGAGGCTTCGTAGTCGGTAGTTACTCTCGGTGTAGCCGTAGAGCCGGGTACATAGTCGTACCGAAACATATTGAGGAAGAGAATCAGCAGCGACAGAAGCAGTGGCCCAAAGATAACGCCCCAGAAGCCAAAGAGCGGTATCCCAAAGATTACCCCAAAGATGGTAATAAGCGGATGTATGTCGGCAAGTTTTTTTTGCAGCAATAAGCGGGCAATATTGTCTACGCCCCCAATGACCAATAGGCCGTATATCCACAGTCCAATGGCGCCGGTCCAATTGCCGGAGAGGGCAAAGAAGAGCCCCAGCGGAATCCATACGATCATAGTACCCACGACCGGGATAATAGTCGAAAAGGCAGTGAGCACGGCATAGAAGAGTGCCGTAGGAACACCGAATATAAGGTACCCAAAGTAGGCAAACAGCCCTTGAATGATCGCTAAGAGCGGAATACCGATGGCATTCGCTACAATAATGCTTTGCGACTCGTCGATGAGTATGCGTCGGTTGCTTCGCGAGAAGGGGAGTAGCTCCTCAATGGCGCGTTCGAAGGCTTCACGCTCATACAGCATATAGAAGAGTACAAAAAGCATCATGATGCCATTGAGTACCAGCGAATAGGTGCCACTGACTAAGGAACTCACTACCCGCTGCCCAAAGGAACTTACATAGCCGAGATTGTCTAAAGAGAGAATTGTAAAGCCGAACCGCTCCTCTATATAGCTATTCCACTCATTGATCTGATCCATGATCGCCTTATAGTCAATCGTCGTATTGCTAAATACGTCGATGAGCATGGAGACAATCGCACCTAAAGGAATGAGAAAGAATACAATCGCTTCACCCACTAAGAGTAACGCAGCGCCTCCCCGCTTCCAATGATACTTATAAGTTAGCTTTTGCATCTGTTTGCGGAGTAGGGCGAAGATGGTAGTTGCGCCCAAAAAACAGCTCATGTACCCCCATGCCGGCTTGCCGAAGAGAAAGACCAAGATGAAAATGAGGAGTAAAAGAGAGATTAGAAAGAAGTTATGATTGGCCTTGGAAGAGAGCCCTTTAAGTCCATCCGGGGTTCCTTCTACATCGTGTGGGCAGGTGTCCGGTTCTGTCATATCAGATCAAAAACTTACAATATCTACTTAATTTATTTCGGTAAGCTGCACGCAGTGGATCAATAAGCACAACTTACGGTACTTCAAAGGTACTTTATTTATTGTGAATAATGGTGCTGTTGCGCCACTGTCGTTGTGCACTTTATCGTGTAGACGATAGTCGTGACTAACTTTACACCCACTTCTGAAAACGGGCGGACGAATGTGCCGGTAGGGTGATTATCTTGCGGGCGGATCTGCCAATACATCCCGATACTCGGGCGTCTTGCTTATGATCGCTTGGGCAAAAGAGCAGTGGGCAATCACCTTCAGCTCTTTTTGGCGTGCATACTCCACAGCGGCGTTGACCAACTGTTTGCCGTACCCCAGTCCTCCGTATGAAGAGGGTACTCCTGTATGATCAATGATTATTACCCCTTTGCCGGCATGGTGATAGGTGAGCTCGCCTGCCGGTTGACCGCTTGCCAATAGAGAGAAAACTCCCTTATTATCCCTATCGGTATGTCTGATTTCTATCATTGTTGCGCTTTGTTCTATTAACTGACGCTAAGTTATCAACTTATTTACAGATGAAGTGCCTATTGATAGCTGCCTCTCTCTACCGGACGTGCTAAGCGAAAATATGGTGTGGGCTTGCGACCTCGTTAAAGTAGAGCAAGCACTTCAATCTATACGCCTAAGGGCTTGACGATCTCCACCCTTAGTCCGAGGGCTGAGATGATGCGGTAAAAAAGCCCTACACTCGGCTCTACCGATCCGGTCTCTATCTTGGATATATACGACTTAGAGGTGCCGACACGCTTTGCAAGCTCAGCCTGCGTGAGTCCTACCTCTTTTCTCGCCTTAAGGAGTATCTGAGAGGCATAGAAGGCTCGTGCCTCCTCCTCGAAAGCGTTGCGGCTGTCCGTGCCTTCAGCTCCATAGCGGCTGTCCAGTATGGCATCATAGTCCTCGATCTTGTGATTGTTTGTCTGCATAGTACATCGCTTTAATCTTTAGTGCCTTGTCAATCTCCTTGCGAGGGGTCTTCTGCGTCTTCTTCTGAAAGCCATTGAGCAGTATCACAATGTCTCCCTCGTCAAAGATAAAGAACAGTCGATAGATATTTCCCTTGACGCTAATCCTAAGCTCGAAAAGCCCCTCACTTACCATCTTGACAAATCGAGCGGACAGTCGCTCCTCGCTCTTGAGGAGCTGAAGCAGGTAGTCTATTTTACGCAATACGTCATCGTCTAACGTTTGGGCAAAAGCTTGGAAGTAGCCCCCATAGGTTCTAATCCGCCTGTTCATAGAACAAAGATATACAAAGTTTCTATATATGGAAACTTTTCCTTTGTAACTTTTTGAGGTTCGCTTCAAGCTGCAAGAGGTGTTGCCCGGTGTACTGTGCGGTGTGGTTCATGGTGGTTGGTTGTGGCGATGAGTGGGTACATTTGGTTTTGCTAAAAAATATTACCTTTGCAGCACGTGATACGATGCGTGTCATGCGATGCGGCAATAGCTCAGTTGGTAGAGCATCAGCTTCCCAAGCTGAGGGTCGCGAGTTCGAGCCTCGTTTGCCGCTCAAGGTTTTACATTCATAGATTGGACGGAGTGACTTCGGTCACTCTGTCTGTGTTTAAGTGGCCCCCGGCCACAAAGGATCTACAAAAGGGGGTTTCTCACAAAAAAGGATTGAGCATTGAGGGCTTTGCTTAGAGGGAAAGGAAGTGAAGCCCTGCACTAAAGCGAGCCTCTACAGGGGGAAATAGGGCGGATTGGAGCCATCCGTTGTCGAAAATGCAAGAAAAATTGAGGAAGCAGTCGGATAAAAGTAGGTGGTTAGCAAAAAAGTTATTACCTTTGCAGCCACTATGGGTGAGTCCTCGACGACTAGCTCCCTATGAATCCCCCAGGGCTTGACCGCAGCAAGGGTAGTGGGTTGTAGCAGTGCGATCGAGATCGCTCACCCTCCTCGCCTCTTTAGCTCAGTTGGCCAGAGCACGTGATTTGTAATCTCGGGGTCGTTGGTTCGAATCCGACAAGAGGCTCGAAAGAGGGGATTGGAGAGTGCTCCGGTCTCCTCTTTTATTTTTAGGGATATGATCCCAAGAGCGTCTCCTCAACCTATGAGCAAGGGATTCCGCAGCAAAAAACAAAACCTTTCCCCCAAGCTGCCAAACAATGTATGCACAGCGCAGAAAGCAGTATCTTTGCAGACGAGAATATGAATGATAAGCAGAAAACAGGTGGGCGCATTGTGGTGACGCGCTACCACGATATCAGCATGGGACACCGCGTAGTAGGACACGAGGGTAAGTGTAGGCATTTGCATGGGCATAACTATCGTATCCACTTCGTGTGCAGTGCTCCGGAGGTGGATGGCTTAGGACGTATCATTGACTTTAGTGAGATTAAGACGCGTCTTTGTGCTTGGCTGGAGCTTCATTGGGATCATCGCACGCTGATTTGGGAAGCGGATCCTTGGTTGTCTGCCCTTCAGGCCGTGGAGGAGGAGAGCATAGTAGTAGTGCCCTTTAATCCGACGGCAGAGGCTATTGCCCACTATTTGGTTGAGCAGGTCGCTCCTTGCGCACTTTCAGGCAGTGGCGTTACGCTGGTAGCTTGCAAAGTAGAGGAGACGGCCAAGTGTAGTGCCACCTATTCGCTGGAGCCGGCGCAGTGGGTGTAGAAGCTATGAAGCAGTTGCCGGTAAACGAGATCTTCTACTCGCTGCAGGGAGAGGGCGGACAGAGCGGTATGGCGATGTGCTTCGTGCGTCTGTCGCATTGCAATCTCTCTTGTCCCTATTGCGATACAGATTTTGCTGCTTTTCAGGAGCTTTCCGAAGAAACAATTCTTCAAGCCCTGCGAGCCTATCCGACGCACAATCTTCTTTGGACGGGGGGTGAGCCTACGCTTAGTATCGATGAGGAGGTAATTGACTTCTTCCGGTGGCATGGCTACCGACAAAGTATCGAAACGAACGGCACACGCCCTGTGCCGCCCGGCTTGGATTGGGTTACTGTGAGTCCGAAGCCGGAGGCCTTTCCCCTACTAAAGACCAACTTTCCCTCCGGGGTGAATGAGTGGCGTTTCCCATTTGGAGCGGACGCACCTCTTCCCCCATCTATCTCTGCACTGCCTCCTGCGCAATGCTATTGCCTCAGCCCGATTATCGAGCCCAATGAGGTAATAAATAGCACGCATCAGACGTTACAAGCATGTATGGACTATGTTATGCAGCATCCGGAATGGCGACTCAGCATACAATTACACAAGCTCTTAGGGTTTCGTTGACCTTGCTGCTTCTCTGTGCGTTTGCCTTCTGCTCCGCAGGTTGTCGGGCACGGCGGATCAAGGAGGCTGAGCGGGCCGATGGAGCCGCACGCTACGCAGAGGCTGCAGAACTATATCAGAAGCTATATCGCTCCACTCCACGTAAGGAACCGGAGCAAAAGGGATACTTTGCCTATAAAGCTGCGGAAAACTATCGTATGATGCGCAATCCGATGCGTGCCTTGAGCTATTACCGTATCGCTCATCATCTATTGCCGTCGGATAGTGCATCTTGGCTTGTGGAGGCACGCCTCTACGAGATGTTGGGGCGGTATGAGGAGGCACGGAAGCTTGCAGAAGCCCATCTGATGCAGCAGCCCGATGATGCCGAAGCGACGGCAATGATGCAGCTCTTGAGTATGAAGGATAGCTTGGCAGAGAATAGGCTTCGCTATCACGTAAGGGAGATGAAGGCATTTAATTCGGCAAGGAGTGACTTTGCCGGTGTCTTTGCAGCCGATGGAGGCGAGTTTATCTTCTCTTCAGCACGCAGTAGGGATGAGGCACTTGCCGATCAGCCGGCTACAGGCGAGAAGAATAACCAACTCTTTTCCACCAAAAAGAATCTGCGTAACGAGTGGTCGCGACCCGATAGTATCAGCGGAGGAATCAATAACGGCAACGACAATGCAGCCCCTGCGCTTACGCCCGATGGCAGTACACTCTATTATACTTGCGTGGCGCAGAGCGACCTATATGACCGCACAGCTAAAATCTATCGTGCTGCACGAAGTGGCGAAGGCGGCTATGCAGCCGGTACGGAGGTACCCCTTTGGGATGATTCAACTCGTATGGCAGCCCATCCGGCACTCTCGCCTGACGGCTCTAAGCTGGTATTTGTAAGCACAGGCGGCTATGGGGGAAAGGATCTCTATTCCATTGCAGTGAGTCAGATTGGTGTCATGCCGCCTACCAACTTGGGTAGTAGTATCAATACATCGGGCGACGAAATGTATCCCTCTTTCTACAACGATAGTACCCTCTACTTCGCTTCGGACGGCCATCCGGGCTTGGGAGGTTTAGATATATACTGCGCACGGCTTAACGAAGAGGGCGAATGGGAGGTAAGCCACCCCGGCAGTCCTATTAACTCCTCATTCGATGACTATGGAATGGCCTTTAACCCGACTCCCGACGAAGCGCATTTAGAAGAGGGTTATTTTGCCTCCTCCCGTAATGATCGACGCGGTTATCCCCATCTGTTTTCTTTCTATCGGAATGCCGTTACGGTTACCTTAGAGGGATATGTATCGGATCGTGAGGGATGTCCCATTGAGGGGGCTGTGGTGCGCTTGGTGAGCGATAGCGATCCCTTGGAGTATCGTACGGCTACTTCGCGTGTGGATGGCTTCTTTACGCTGCAATTGGATACGCAAACCTCTTACCTGCTGCTTGCTTCTCATGCCGATTACCTCAATCAATACCTCGCTTTCGCTACCGATAGTGTTACGGAGAGTGAGACGTATGAGATAGAGTTCTTTCTTGCCTCCCGTAAGCAACCCGAGGTATTTAGTAATATTTATTACGATTTTGACAAAGCGACCCTTCGGCCGGAGAGTGAAACTGCCCTGCAAGAGATGGCTAAAATACTTAAAGAGAATCCCGAAATACGGGTTTTGCTCTCTTCGCATGCCGACCGTCATGGACCCGATGCCTACAATCAGACCCTTTCGGAGCAGCGTGCGCACAGCGTGGTTGCCTACCTGATTGCTCTGGGGATAGAGGAAGAGCGACTGGAGTGGCAGGGGTTTGGCAAGACCCGCCCCCGTACGATCACAGAGTCTATTCGTAAGCAGCTGCCCCTACCCGAGGAGGCTACCCAACTCACAGACGAGCTTATCGCTACGCTAAGTGAGGAGCAGCAGGCCATTGCGGATCAGTTGAACCGACGCACTGAGTTTGTGGTTATAGGAGAGTTGCAGCCCAATGAGCTTCCTGCTGAGGATGCTCAGGCCGGCACGGCAGACGCTCAGCAGTAAATGTAAAGCACAATGAAGGTATATACCGCATTATTCACAGAAGAAAGCGAAGAGGCACCGCTGCTCTATTATAAAGGTGAGAGCGTGCTGCGGAGCGGCTTTCCTTTTTTTCTGCCGGATCGAGAGCCTTGTTACGAAGCTGTGCCTGTATTAGCCCTCATGATAGCAAAAACCGGTAAAGAGGTGGCCACGAAGTTTGCCCTTCGTTATGTGAAAGCACTGGGCGTAGGCTTTGACCTCATGGCTCCCCGGCGGCTGGCACACCTCTCCGAATGCGGCTATCCGTGGGATGCGGCTGTAGCTTTTCAGGATAGTGCAGTGGCCCATTTCCCGGAGCCTTATGTGCAGCCCGGAGTGGTTGAAGAGGGCAACCTACTGCACTATGCGGCAGAGCAACTGACCCTCTCTGTGACTATGCCTGATGGCTCACACCGCTCGGAGTCTTTTGCTTCCTATATGCCGGAGTGTGCCGTAGCCGCCTTTTCGCAACTTAATGTAATCCATCAAGGGGATATACTACTGCTGCGAAAATCTTCTACCGAACCCATACCCCTCTCCATAGAGAGCCACATCGATATAGCGCTTGGTGGAGGTGAAGAGGCACCTTTTCGCTTAAGAATTAAGTGAGTGAAAGGCATATAAAAGAGAGGCTTTTTTTATATCTTTGGATTGTTAAAAGAAGATAAAGTAGATACTGTCGTATGATTGAGCTAAGTCCGGAGTCGAAGAAAAAGCAGCAGGAGTATCAGGAGCTGGGACGTTATTTCAGCGAACTCTTTATGTTGCTTAAAGAGATGGAGGAGCACACGGGGCCCAAGCTTACGGCAACCTATCAGAGCCTCTTCGGTAAGCTTGAGTATGAGGATCTATCGCTCTTCTTGAGTGTGCGAATCCTTTCCGAGCGCAAGCGCCTTCTGCAGCAGTATGTAAACCGCGATGAGACGCCTGATCTGACTGACATAGAGGAGAAGATCGCAAAGTTCACTTCGCTTCACCAAAAGCTATTGGACGATAAAGCCGAGGAAATAAAGAGAGCCAAGGAGCTGCTCAGCTTACCCAAGCTCACTTTAGAGGAGACTAAGCAGATGCGAAAGCTCTATCAGACGATTGTAAAGGCTACCCACCCGGATTTGAATCCGGAGGCCGGTGAATCTGCAATTAAAGTATTTCATATCGCCACAGAAGCGTATCAAACCGGTGATTTAGAGAAACTCACCACACTGTATCAGGTGTTGGCTTCAAAGGGGCTGCTTGATAACGTGATACTCGATGGTATGTATGCCAATTGGGACGAAAAAATAGAAGGCTTAAGAAAGCGGATCGATAAATTAGCCGAACAAATAGCGAAGCTTAGGCTCATGTTCCCCTTTAGTCACGAAGAGAAGCTTGCAGATCCTGAATGGGTGAAACAGAGAGAGCTACAGCTACAAGAAAGCATTCAAGAGCGAGTGAAGGAAAAAGAACAACTACAGGAGGTTATCTCCTTGCTCGAAGAGTATCGCTCGCAATACTTAGGTCGGCGGATTATAGATTGAGGGAATCATGGCAAACGAACTGAGTAGGTTAGACGATAATCTGGTGGCGCTACTGGCTACTGGTGGGGTCAATAGCTTAGGGCTACCCAAGCAGAAGATATATCTACTGAGCGTAGTCGTGGCAGGGACATCGTTTGTACCAAATATAGAGGAGATCGCTTCTCATATAGATAAAGGCTCTCTCTTGAGAATGGTGCGTCAGCCTAAAAATGAATACGATGAATATGCCATCGCTTTCTTCTACGAGCAGGATCGCATTGGGTATATCCCTGAGATGATGAACCTCGTGGTCTCCCGATTAATGGATGCCGGTAAGGAGTTCTATGCGGAGGTAACGGGTAAGGCCAAATACAATAATTGGATTAAGATAAAGGCGGATGTCTTCATGGTGGAGTAAATAATCCGCCCTGCTGCTTCTATTAAGCGAGGCTGCCGTGGCGTATCGGTGCAGCCCCATTCCCTCATATTGATTACTTCCTTTTTCTTTCTATTCGTAAACTAAATCATAATAAGAAGCGTCGGAGGTGCTTTTGCTTTCCTTCTCTTCTACGTATCGCAAGCTCAATCTGATTAAAATCTCCCTCTTCTCACGAATCTTAGCCAGCTGATCCCTACCCCTGCTCGGAGAGGACGAGCGCAAGGAGCTCTATTTCCACAGCCTCTCCGCTATTTATGTGGCATTCACGGCGGAGCAGATAGGCTGCAAGGTAACATGCCTCCGGAACATCGGGGTATCGCACGGCAACCCCTACGAGGGGAGGCGGTGCAGAATAACGAAAGAGCCGATTTTAAGGAAAAGGCGTTTTAAGCCCGCGTATGCCGTTATAATTCTTTTGGCGAACTTATACCAAAAACAAACTCAAAGCCAGCAAAGCATAAACAAACAGCAATTTTGGGTATTTATTCGTTGAGGTGCGAAAAAGAAAAAACTATTTTGCCGTTTTTAGGGTGATAACAACTAATTTTGGAAACAGGAATATGAAAGATTATAACGAAATAGCGAAAAAGTATGCCAAGCAGCAA